>Ga0307378_10000723_pt1 | contig 56370 bp, 82 predicted proteins | sample UN1MG_FD_202238 | JGI IMG/M metagenome (GOLD analysis project Ga0307378, IMG submission 202238) | Soil microbial communities from Risofladan, Vaasa, Finland - UN-1 | ecosystem: Environmental > Terrestrial > Soil > Coastal area > Acid sulfate soil | place: Finland: Risofladan, Vaasa | collected... | reverse complement strand
GACGCCCATGTACGTGAGGATACTCACGGACTATGCGAAAGTGGGGCAAGCCTACTTTGAGCACGCCGACAACGGGGATCTCCCCGTAAACACGGTGGCTGATCGTCTGCAGGAACTCGACATCTACAACACGGTAGACTATCGTGCTCTAGAGGCCGGTGATTACATAGGCGTACAGGCAGCGAGAGTAGCCGCGCTCCTCACGGAGAATACAGACATACTTCTCCTCGGAGTACGCATCAAGTATCAACAACAATAGCATATAATCCAATTTTTTTTATTTCATAGCGTCTTTTTAGTTACGATGTTGAATGGGCCGTGCTACTAGCCACACTAAGAAGGACTACCAGACTCTCCAAGAGCTAGAGACTGTTCTGAGCAGGCTCACTCAAACTCTAAATGACATTGAGGCCTCCAGAGTCGCTGAGCAGGATGACCTTGGCGTAATAGATCATCACTGGCATAGCCGCTGGAGGGTCTACCCTCAGGACGTTGGAGCCACAGCGCAGCTACAGGCTTCGGCGTCCGCAAATGTCTTCGGAGTTTGGGCAAAGATAATACCAGAGAACACGATCCCATTTTACTATGAAGTAGAGGGTATAGTTGTGGAGGAGTTGAGTGCTACGACCACGTACCATATCCAGATAGGGTACGGTATTGGGGCAAGCCAGCCAGGAGAGAACATGGAGATGGGTGAGCGCAGAATGAGGTTCGCCTCCGTACCAGTATCACGCGTCTCAGAGCTGCTAAGCATAAGGAGCCAGAACATACCCGCGAACGCTTCGTTGTGGGGAAGAGTGAAGACAGCGGCTGGGGCCTCCGAGACCATGGATCTGAGTGTAGTCTTAACAAGGCATGTAGGTGTTGAACGCGAGGTGCCGATTTGGTCAGCCTTCCCGTGGTAGGTAAGGGCATCACTTACATGGATATCTTCCAGTCGATTCTGCTGTCTGCTTGAAAAAGTCCACATCAGTAGAATCATGAACTGGTAGGTATACTGCTTCTCCCTTCTCGAGAGCGGCACCATAGATATTCATCATAGTTCGAACAAGTCTTAGTCCTTGCGTGTTATCATAGGGGCATTTTACCCTACTTTCTCTCTTAAATCGCTCGCAATTGCCTATCAAGTCTGGTATATCCATCCTGAACTCGTCTGCCCTTTTTAGAAGTTCAATATGTTGATTGCCGAACTTGTACATGGTTTGGTAAAGTCCAAGGGCTACAGTTGGCGTATCACACTTCAAAATATTATTAAGATCAATCTCGCCTACGAATCCATCGCCATAAACTATCAATAAATCATCATCTAGATCCTCAACTCCTACTATGATTGAGTTCACGGCGTCGGTCTCCCATTTCGGGTTGTACAAGAAATCCAAGCCTAGGCCCTTCTCCCTATTGAACAGCTCTATATCTTGGCTTCGATACCCGGTGACGATCCTGATTCTCTTGATCCCGTTTTTTCGGAGCAAAAAGACCTGACGCTCCAATAGAGTCAAATCTGAATTGTTTTTCCCGCCACTTGGGTCAGACTTATAAAACGCGGTATTCCAATTGCGTAGTTTGTGCCCTGGATGGAATAGGCACTTAGGCTTGGATTCCGGTGGGAAGCCGACAACGTCGAAGCACCAAGTTGGACCTGCGGCTATGATCAGACCGATCAACTTTCACGCCCCGCTCATAAAATAGGAGTTACCCTATTAAGCCTCCTTCGTCCTTCAATTTTCCTAGGAAGCCCTTGTAAAGCCACTGAAACACGTTATCGTTTCCATCTTCTCTGTGCCTCCAGAGCACGATCACCGTGAAGGCCGTGGTGAATATGCCGAATAGCCAGAAGAACTGATCCTTCAAGTCCGCGACGTTCAGGTTATGCGCGAACATGATCCAATACTCCACGTGGGTATGGAGAATCGCCTTGGTGGACACGTCCTTACATGATCGAGTCCTCATAACCTTGGTTCCCAGCCAGACGTACTTCATGCGAATTAAAGTAGTGTAAAGGATAAGTATCCACCATACGATCTCCCAAGCATCCATCAATACTTCTCCTTGATCTTCTCTATGATCCCAGTTGACGATCTTCTCCTATAGTAGGGCGGCTGGATAAGCCTCCCGCCAATAGACTCGATATACCTTTTTCCTAGGACCTCTTCAGGCTTCCAGTCGTCTCCATGGAAAAGAAGCCTGACATCGTAACCTTCCTTGACAAGCTGCTTCAACATGGGTGTCGTGTCCTTCGACGTGACTTTGCGAACCTCATCTACACAGCTCAGCGCCTTGACTAGCTGAATCCTTTCCCAGAAGGGTATAACCGGCTTCCTCTTGTAGGTCTCAGTCAACTCGTCTGTGTAGACGCCTACGACTAGGCAGTCGCAGTGTCTCTTACACTCCTGGAGAAACCTGAGGTGGCCGATGTGGAGGAGATCAGCTACTACAAAGGCGTATCCTGTTATTCTATCTGTTTTTAATCTCATCATAAGTACTTCGATATTTTGTTAATGATATCCTTGGCTCTGATGTCGTGGGTGTGCCTAGAGTGTATGAGATCATGCCCCGCCTGGGCTATTCTCCTTCCATCTGACTCCCAGTTATCCAGATAATATTGTATGGTGTCCTCTATCTTCTGTCTATTGACATCGCTTGCCTGCATAGCCGGTTCATTAAAGTCAACGAAGTTGGTTCCCGCCTTCATGCCAAGCACGTCAGCCGAAATCGGAGGGTTACACATGAGAAGGGAGTTGCAGCCCATCGCCTCTGTGAGCTTTGGGACGGCGAACCTGTGGCTGGTGCAGTCCGTGGCGAATATTTTCGACCGGCAAATAGTATTGGCGTATTCCTCGCCCAACAGATACCTCGTGGGGCTGCTGAAGTACTTGATCTCGCTCTGGTCGCTGAACATCTGGTGCATGGCGTACCTGATGGGATAATTCTGGGTCGTCATCTGCCCTATGTTGCATACGTCGTATATCCTTGGAAGATTCCTGTCGTAGAATATCTTCGGGTCTATGCTGAATGGATACCACTCAACGGGAACACCGATTTTATCCAGCATGACGCCCCACTCAGACGTGTTATGGTAATCATGGGACTTCAAGACAATGTCAACCCCGCCGCTTGAAAGTAGCTCGTAGACTTCTGGTCGCATTATGTCGTTGGCCAGCTCCTGTAACCATACCACGCGAAGGCACTTTGCCTTCTCGAAGTTCTTAAGCATCGGGAGAAGTCCCATCGTATGAGGCCCCCAAGTGAGAACAACGTCAGGGTAATCTCCGGGGTAAAGCCTATCTATGATGCCAGGAACGTCTATCGATTTTGGTTCGAATGGATTGCGATGGATATCCCACCAGGTAGGCCAATCTGGCCCGAAGTACTTCACGTCAGCATGCTTCTCAAGGGTGTAGATCATGCTCCAGTTGCTGGCGAAGAGCGGGTCACACTTTGCGGTGAAATACAGTATCTTCAAACCATCCACCTACAGGAAGTTCCTGTGCATTTTATCATTCAAGAAGACCTCCTCTATGAGGTGGTTGAATGTTGAGTACCTGCAGGGAGGACATCTTGAGAGGTCTATACTCTCTATCGCCTTCCTGTGCAGCTCACTGCCCCACTGCTCACTGAAGGGCTTGTCCTTAAGGTCGCCTATGACGTAGTCGCTGTTTCCACGGAACTGGCAGCACAGGTACATCTTGGCGTCGGCTCCGACTATCCCGAGGAGAGGTGTCGCCCGACATCTCTGGAAATCCATTCCATATCTGATCTCGTCGAACCGCTTGAAGTTAGCGTAGATCCTTAGCTTGCCCCTGTAACCCTCAACCACATCGCGGGAGAAGTTGATCATTGCGGGGGTGAACTCGAATCCTATGCAGGGTCTCACCTGGAGATAGCTAGCCTCTACGTCCTCAAGCCTCGCTATCAGAGGAGGTAACTCCCGGTAAGTATCTGGGTGAATGAGGAAAGCCGCCCCCACATCGCCGCTAAACCCTCCCTCAATCAGCCTCCTCATCGACTCTAGATTCCTCGTGAGTTGGTTCCTGTTTTTCGGTTGCTTGAGCCTGAAGTAGTTTTCATCACTGCCGGCGTCTATTGAAAGCCTCACGTAGCGGCAGTTCTCAGAAACGGCGTCGAAAACGTCCTCCCTTTCAAGCCTGTCCCCGTTTGTAACGAGCCCAACCTGTATGCCGAGGTGCGAGGCAAGAGTCATGGCTTCCGGTGTAGCTGGGTTCACAAGGGGCTCTCCGCCTCCCGTGAACGTTATCGCCTTCACGCCGATCTCGGCTAAATCCGCGATTAAGTCGTCCATAAGGGCTGGATCTAGGGAGACCCTTTCCCTTTGCTTGAAATCCTTGAACATGCACCAGACGCAGTTCTGGGTGCAGAGGTTGGATGGGTCTATCTCTACCGCTACGGGAGGAGGGATGTCGCCCTCTAGGATCGTATCTATTCTATCCCTCCAGCAGAGGACCTTCATCGAGTTGAATGGGTTAATCATCCGATCTACTCCTATACACGGCAAAACAATGTGAATCGGTCCAAAGCATGTCGTCTATCTCGAGGCTAGCGATTTCAGCCATAGCTACCAGGGCATCCCGAAAGAACCTGAAGCAGTCTACCGGGTATGGGTGATATGGGAATCCTGGGCCGCATGTATGTATGTAGAGGCGACCCCCTTTCTTGAGAACACTGCCCATGTTCCTGACGGATGCTACAGGATCTTTTACGTGCTCAAGCGTCGCTTGGCAGACTATCCAATCATACCGTTCATCTGTATCTAATGGCTTAGTGATGTCCCATACAATGTCCGCGTTGACGAGGTCTACCGAATAAACCTCTACATCGTATTCACTCCTGAAAGCATTTTTGACGGACTCCCCTGCCTTCCCCGACTCACCTACGACTAAACCAGTTCCCTGTAAGCCGAAGTGGTCGAACCATGTCTTCAACAAACCATGATATCCTCCTGACTCGTTTGCGACAGGCCAGTGTCCACCAATCCAAGCCGTGCTTAGACCCGTTTCAATACCTAGAACTTCAGTCGCTACCATTATTTTCGCCTCAGTAATCCAAGCCCATAGGAGCCCTCAAATGCCTTGAAATCGTATTTTTCAGGATTTTCCTTCATATACTGCTCTATTGCGTCCCAAACCTCGCTTTTTACACTATCAAGACCATATAAATCGTGGAGGGTTATTATTCCTCCAGATTTAACCCATTTACCCCACTCTCTGAGCTCGTTAAGAGTATGGTCGAAGGTATGGCTGGTATCTATGAAAAGGTGGTCTATGGGCTCTTTCCACCCCTTTACAACCGTCATATCGTCGCCATTGATGAAAGTCCAGTTAGACTCACCTTCATACAACTTTCGAACTCCCGGGCAATCATCTATGTCAACGCTGTAAAGATGACCTCCTGAATCGTTAACCGCAGCAAGAAGGGCTACTGTAGAGATCCCCCACCTGACTCCGAGTTCAACGACAACCTTCTCTTTAACCGGAATCTGCACGGTGAAGTCATAGAGTCGAACCAGATGAGCCTGAATATCTGAAAACTCGCTGGCTTTCTTCAAGACATCATCATAAGTTATCATCTTTTATTCCCTCCCTAGGAAAAACGGCTTCTCCTTGAGCCGGTCGATCTCCTCTCTATAGATGGGCTTCAGCCACTCTCTGTACAGAGAGGGGTTATCCTTCAGGGGTTTCGCGTAGGCGTGGTGCTGGAAAAGCTCAAGGAGAGGCTTCTCATACTTCATCCACGCCCTCCAAGACGATCTGCCCTCGTATACCTTGGTTAAGCTGCTTTGGCAGACAGGACATATCGTTATATCCCTTGTCTTAAGGTCAAACCCACAGTAGCCGCAGAAAGTCCCAATTTTATCTAACTGCCTTTCACTGCATGCCCTATCCGTGGTACCGCAGGCCCTGTGAATGTTCGCGGTGTCGCTGGTCATGAGGGGCCAGCCGAAGCCAAGCCACCGCATACCCGTGTCGTAATCGATGCAGTAGGCCCTCTCATCACAGCCGCCGATCTCGAAAAACCTGTCCTTGTTGACAAGACATCCAGTAGCCAAGCCTCGGGCCGAATAGGCTAATGATGGATCTCCTATGCGGCGAACCCTGAGATCACTCATCAACGCTGTCTCGCTCCAGTCCTTCCTAGGCTCGCTGGCTATTGCGATGCCGTCCTCCGTGTACGAAAACCCGTAAGTGCCCAACATATTTTTTGATTTTTCAACGGTGCCGACCATGGGTGAGCCAAGAAGCCATGCATCATCGGTAGGATAGACGGCGTCCCTCCCGACTATCGCTGCCGGCTTTCCGTATTCTCTCTCTATTTCACGCTTCTCAACGACCATGTTGTTGACGGTTCCAACGCCGAGGATAGAGCCCGTGGATAACAGGAAGAAGTCCTCTCTTGCCGTATCTATTGCAATATTGATTGTAAAGGCAAGGGCATGTTTCTCGTTCCTGATTAACTCTGCATCGAACTCGCCCTCCTTCAGCTCCTCGCTTCGAGAACCGTCTATGACATAGACGTTCCTGACTTCCTCTCTCCAAGCGCTTTCAATGCATCTCTCAAGCAGGTGTCTGTGAACCTTGCTCCCCTCTATGCAGGTGTAGAAGGCGATGAATACATCCACATCAATCATCAACTATACCTCCATCCTCTCCTCCCTGAGATCAAATATATTCTGATTTTCTGCCCAAAGTCGAAATAGTTCTCCATCACAATCATCTAAATAAAAACCTGTACGTGGTGAGCAGGGCGGCTGGAGACTCTCCTCTCTGATGAAAGCAAGTTCCTCCTCCGTCAGCACATCGGTGTTGGCCCTCCACCGGCCCTTACGCTTATTAAGCAAGTAGATGGCGTAGTTACATTTTATGTTGCCCTGTCCGTGTGAAATGATGGAGTCCGGTACAGGAAGGTGCTCATGCTCGATAACCTGGTGTCTGACATCTAGGAGTAACAAATCTCTGTAGCCAGCCATCGCAAGCCTCAACCCCATCTCTTGGTCCTCTTGTCCCTTATCCCCGTCGAAGAGCTCGTTGAAGCCGTTCACCCTGAGGGCTGCCTCGAGGGTTAGGCTCGAGTACCCGTAGAACCATTCTGGAGGGGCGTTCATTCGTCCACCGCGTGCCTTAACGATAGGGTATCTGGTGTCCTTGACTAGGCCCTCCTCACCGTAGATATGCCTCAACAGAACCTCCCGGGCACCCGCTTCAAGGGTCTCCGAGTACAGGGCCTCGTACCCTTTCTCCATGTACTCCTCGTCTATCCGGGATGGCTTCCCCTCGAGGTAGCGGATATGCATAGCCATAAGCCAGTGACCCTCCTCATACTCGTCCCAGACCCGTTGAAGATAGCCCGAGTCGAACTCTGAACAGTCGTCTATACGGCAGAGAAGCTCTCCCTCCGAGTGGAGGATCCCCGTGTTGAGCTGACCGCAGACACCCCACCTCCCCCTATCCAGCCAGAACCTGTGGTTGGGATGCACGGGGACATACTTGACTGGAAAGGATGGGTTCCACTCCTCGATCCACTCATTCTTCTTAGGCCACAGGGCATCAACTATGACTAGATCGAATTCTTTGAAGGTCTGTGCCTCTAGGCTACGGAAGGTGGGCTCGAAGACATGGACATCGGGGAGGCCTATGATGGGATGATCTGACCTAGCGGTTGGAAGCATACAACTAATGAGGGGCATTCGCTACCTCCCGAATTCCTTCTCGAACCAGTTCTGATCCTCTAGGATGAGGGTTGTTCTCCAGTCGTCGGGTAGCTTGAGGTTTTGCCTAATCCTATTGGCTAGGTCTTCCCTCTGCCTCCAGTCGTCATCCTCGAACCTCTCCAGCCAATATTGTGGAAGCCTTGAGTTAACATGCCCTGATACTACGAGCCACTCGAAGCCCTCCCGCTTCGCCTGCTCTATGACCTCCTCATAGGGGGCCCTGTCGGCTACCCAGACCTCGTTAAGCATCTTAGCCGTGCATATCTTCGCAACGATCCACCTTCGTGCCTTCCTCTTCATCTCTGCTATGACATGGTCTACCTTATCTGCGAAGAGATGCTCGAATAGGTCGATGGCCGTAACCCAGTCGTGCTGCCTTACGGGCCATGGTGTTTCCTCAAGATCCCACCTTACGAGGTACTTCTCTCCACCAAGGATCGCGTGGTCGATGGCATACTGGCTGAACTCGAGACCGACGGAGGGGATGAAGTTCTGGTTTATCGTTGCCGTGAACCCTCCACATCCGGCGCCTATGTCGAGGACGCTTTCAGGGGTTCCTAGGAGCTCTAGGAGCTTGTCGAGGATTCCCTGGAAGTTCCAGAGGCCCCCAGCGTGGTATCCGAACTCCTTCTCTTTGCCAGCGGAGTCGATGTACTTCTTCCCGCCGAACCGCTCAGCAAAAAAATAATTTTTATCATAATGCTTCTCCATTGGGCTCTTATCTTGATTCGGATCTTTGTGCAAGTGACTCATAATTTATAATATATAACATAACTATTATTATTTAATATGTAGGAGTTGCGTGGAATGGCCAGAATAGCTCTCTCTATCTCTGAGGAACTGCTGAAGAAGATCGATGATGAGTGGAGGAGTAAGGGCCTCCCTAGCAGGAACGCCTTCATAGTACAGGTGTTAAGGAAGTATATTGGGATGTCTAGTTTTTTTAATAGTAAATGGAGCCAAGAGCAATGAGGATAATATGGCTTTCAGACAGGATTACGGGATATTCCGCCTACAGTAAGGTCACAAGCGAGGCCTGCACGATGCTCTCCAAGATGGGGCACGACGTGGCCCATATCCCCATGGGAAGGGCGAACAAGATGGGAAAGTACTACGACAAGGGGATATTACTATACCCAAGTGGGAACGACCCTTGGAGCGAGGATGTGACCTTAGACCACTACATCGACTGGAAGGCAGATGTCCTCATAACCTTGAAAGAGCCCTGGGTTTTTAACCGAATTCATCGAGAGGCGATAAACTTCGTCCCTCACGCAATAATCGATCATAGCCCCGTCTCGGCTAGCATAACGAGCAGGCTACATACGGCCTTCAATGTGATAGCGATAAGCCGATTCGGCCAGAGGGAGCTACATCAAAATGACGTGAAAAGCACCTACATACCTCATGGTGTTAGATGCGACCAGTTCAGACCCCTCGATGATAGGTCTAAGATCCGTGAGATGTTCTACTTCGACAATGACGAGTTCGTCGTAGGTATAGTTGCGATGAACAGAACCCGGAAGATGATACCCCATATGCTGAGGGGCTACAAGGCGTTCAGGGAGAGGAACCCTGATGTGAAGGGGCACCTGATGCTCTGGACAAACATCAGACCTTCAATACATTCTGATGAGGTTCTTATTGGAGTTTCAGATGTTGGGGTTGATCTTCTCCCGGAGATAATGAGGCTGGAACTGGGAGAGGCGGTTCGATGGCCTGAGGAGCGGGTGATAAAAATGGGGATACCGGACTTTGCTGGCCCGAAATACCCTGAGGAGTGGGATATGGTGAAGCTCTATAACACCTTCGACGTACTCCTTATGTGCACTGGAGGTGAAGGGTTCGGCTTACCCTTGGTGGAGGCCCAAGCATGTGGTGTGCCAGTGATATCGACGGATTACGCGGCAGGCCCAGAGCAGGTGGGATCTGGTCTTACCGTCCCGGTCAACGATTACGTGATAATGAACACTCCCGGGACAAGGTATGCTATACCGGATATAGACGGTATGGCAGACGCCCTAACGAAGATAATGAACGCTGATCCCGATAAGCTGGCACGGAAAGCTAGAAACTTCGCAATGCGCTATGACTGGCCCAACGTAATGGAGAGGTACTGGAAACCATTCTTGGACGAAGCGGAGATAGAACTCAGACCGCTTGTGACTGCTAAGGAGATGAAGGCATGGGTTTGAAAGTTGCAATGGTGACACCCTGGGGAAAAAACGTCAGGTGTGGCATACGAACATACAGCGAGAGCTTGGTCGAGGCCCTAGCCCAGCTAGGTGTTGAAGTTTACATAATTCGTCTTCCCAGATTTGGCAGGAAGACCCCTGAAATCTTACAGATGATAGCTGAGAGCATTCCTATAGACAAGGTAGACTTAGTCCATGTTTCCCATGAGTACGGTCTCTACCAGGATCTCGAGGGCGGATTCTACGATGCGCTTAAAAATATTGGGAAGCCAATTTTAACGACTTGCCACGCTGTAGGTAACTTCAGCATCGACAGTATTATCGCGGAGGCATCGGATAGGCTGATAGTACATAACGAGTTCTGTAAGAGCCGACTTAGTTACCCCGAGAAAACTGTTATAATACCTCACGGGTGCACACCCCAAAAATGCCTCCCCATGGAAGAGGCGAAGAGGAGTTACGGTCTTAAGCCGGAGTGGCCCATCGTCGGCTACCTCGGCTTCATATCGAATTACAAGGGGCTTGAGACGATTATCGATGCGATGGAGGGGCTTCCGGATGCTGGTCTGCTAATTGGAGGCGGCTGGCACATAGAGTCTGAGACAATATACATAGCCCAGATAAAGACGAAGAGCTTCAATGTTCTGCCTGGGCGAGTCCAGTGGCTCGGCTACGTCCCAGACGAGGAACTTCCTAAGGCTTATGGGGCTATGGACATAGTTGTCTATCCCAGCAGGTTCTCAACAGAGTCTGGAGCCCTCCTGATGGCTCTAAGCCACGGTAAGGCGGTGATAGCCTCAGATTTGCCGCCATTCAGGGAGAAGGGTGAAGCCATTACGACCTTCGAGGACGGTGAAGACCTCCGGATGAAGATCGCCATGATACTGGGCAACGAAGAACTCAGGATCAGCCTTGAGGAGAAGGCAAGAAAGTACGCCGAGGATAACAGTTGGGATAAGATCGCCGAGAAACACCTAGAATTATACGAGGATATTATAACAATTTAAAATAAGGATCGATAACATCTTTATTTTAGTGGCTGCGATGTCCGAGGAGATCTACGATATTCACATAGTCGTCAAGGAGACGGGTGAGGTTATCAAGGCCGATGAGAGTGATTGGTGTATCATAAGTACCGTGGAGCCTGGGAAGGTGTGGCTCTACCGCTTCGAGGACATGAAGGGGCAGTTTTTCCCGGACTATGACTACGATGATCCCACTCTCCACGTAGAGAAGCTAGATGGAAGTCTCCAGATATCTATAACTAGTTACAGTAGCAGGTTTCACTCGGACATATACGCCTATGATAGAGTTCTATGGCTTGATGCAGGAGGCGTCGAGAGGAACCACTTGGGCGAGTCTCTGATAGTTACCTTCCCCGAGGTGTTGCCCCCGGCCCCGCCACCTGTGGCTCCTCCGCCCCCACCTGTCGCCCCGCCTGAGGCGGCTCCACCGGTTGAGCCTGCTCCGACTGAGTGGAGACCCGTGACCGACCCCATGGACAGGGTCATAGACAAGCTCTGGGACATAAAGGAGGAGATTAGGCCGATAACCATCAAGGCCAATACCTATAGCGTGAGTAACATAAGCCTCTCTACCGCTAGGTCGAGCTTCCAGACCTTTAACATAAGCGGCTTCGCCATGACTATCTACAAGTGCACAGGGAATATGGAGGTCAAGCTAGGGGATCTTGCTACGGACGGAATCCCGATTGATCCATTAGGGTACCCGCAGATGCTTGTGATAGATAAGATGGATTTTGATAAGTTCTATGTGAGGAACTCGGCGCAGCCGGGGAAGGTGGCCACCATAATAGTCTGGAGGAGGGAATAGAGATGGTCATAGTCGTTGGTATAAGTGCCCCCAGCAGCGCAGAAGTGGGAACCAGCTTCAAGGTCAGCGGCACCGTCCGCGACGACGGCGAGTACCTGAGCGGGGCCGCCGTCTCCATCTACGTTAACAACAACTACGTCACAGGGGCCACCACGGACATCAACGGTTACTACTCGAAAAACATTAACATCAGCGAAATCGGGGTATACACCCTCAAAGCCACAGCCGTGGGCGCATCGGCGACCAGGAGCATAATCATCCATTACATTCCATACGTATTCAGCGTATCCATTAGTGCCCCCAGTAGCGTGAATGCTGGGCAGAGTTTCACCGTATCAGGCCAGGTGAAGGATCAATACGGCTACGGGTACGGGGGCGTCACCGTAACGCTGTACAGGAACGGCAGCCCCTTCGCCTCCATCTTCGCAGACAGCAACGGCTACTACTCAAGAACCACCAGCATAATCACGGCAGGCACCTACACGCTGAAGGCAAAGTCATTAGAAAGATGGAGCCCTGAGAGGACGATAACCATAGAAGCCGTCGCCGTTCCTCCTCCCCCCGTACCCACGCCGCCGCCCCCGCCGCCGCCCACGCCGCCGCCCACGCCGCCGCCGGAAGTTCCTGTCTATGAGGTAAGGTTCGCATGTATTCCAGGCGTTGGAGGAGTCAAATGCACCCTAGATGGAATAGTGAAGTACTCGAACGCAGCCGGAATATGTAGCTTCTTCAATGTATCCCGAGGGGCTCACTCCTACTCAATCGTGGCCCCTGAAGGATGGAGCTTCGTATCAGGTGATGACGTCTTCGGTAGACCCCTATACGAGAGCGGCACCACGGTCATAGAGTATGCTCCTTACCCAGAGATCCCTTATCCAGTGGATCAGCCCTGGATGTTAAAATTCGTCTTCGAAGAAGTGCCCGTTCCTCTGCCTCCCGTAGTTCCTCCGCCACCTGTGGCTCCGCCTCCTCCACCGGGGGTTCCAGTGATAACTGTATCCCTGCAAGCCAGCCCTAGAACCCAGCAATACGAGCAACCGATAGCGTTCTCTGGAAGCGTGTCGATTGATGGGATCCCTGAGAAGGGGTTGACCGTGGAAATAAGGGATGCCTCAACTAACAAGCTGATAACTGTAACTGAGACCGATGATACTGGCTACTACTATGTAGAGTGGATCCCCACATACGACTGGATAGGATCCTTCAACGTATGGGCAATCGCAAAAATAAACCCGGTATATTTTAGTATCCCCGTGGCCATCACAGTAACGGAAGTAATCATTCCTCCGCCTCCCGTAGCACCTCCAACGCCACCCCCAACGATGCCGCCGACCCTCCCGCCCGACTTCAAATACATAATGGAAAGGTTCGAAGCAATCTACTATGTACTATGGGACATAAAGGAGGAGATTAGGCCGATAACCATCAAGGCCAACACCTACAAGGTAATGAGCGTAAACCTCTCGACAGCTAGGCCTACATTCGATCCTTTCTACACTTCGGGATTCGCATTAACAGTGCTGAAGTGCACAGGAACCATGGAGATGAGGATAGGTGACAAGGCGACGGATTCAATAACCATTGAACCGATTTTATATCCGCAGATGCTTGTGATAGATAAGATGGATTTTGATAAGTTCTATGTGAAGAACTCGGCGCAGCCGGGGAAGGTGGCCACCATAATAGTCTGGAGGAGGGAATAAGGTTGGTACTCTATAGCAGCGGTGCCTTGAGCCTAAAACCGGAGCCCAAGGACTCAGTATACGACAAGGCTGTATTGATAGGTATACCCATATTCGCAGCAAACCTGGAGCCCACGGAGTCCCCGACGACCTTCAGAATCTACGCCTGCTTCGACGATGGGGGCGTCCTGACGGTGAGAAGAACGGTAGGCGCTACCACGGTCCTTGAGAACCTGAACGGTGGGGCTAACCTAGCGGCAAACGCATCCTACTTCTTCGACATAGCGGTTCACTACGGTGAGGAAATAAACCTGAGTTACAGCATAGGGGCTCAATGCCTGAGCCTCAAGGTCTGGGAGGTAAAGGGGGTAATTAACTGATGGGCTTTCCTCCACAGGGAACGGATGGCAGAACCGGCCTACTATTAGTCGAGCGATCATTAGCCCCCACAAGCGAGAACGACGCCGTACAGATACATGTGACCACGGCTGACCAGAGCCTAGGGGCGAAAGACATAACCGTTGATATTCCTGCTGGTGCCCAGATAGTTTCGGTTATTGCCATGGCCCGTATAAACATAATGAATAACGCGGCGACGGCGCAGACGATTGACCTGAGGCTTGATGTTGCCGTGGATGGAGTTGCAGCCCCCCCACTATTCGAACAGGACGATGTAGTGGGGTTTGGAGCAGTGATTGGGGCCTCCGCAGTCTATGTGATAGCGGAAGACGCATCCGACGAGGTAACGGATAATGGGCAGGTGGTGACCCTAGAGGCCTCAGCGACGCTGCTGAACGCACTAATACTACCGGCGCTTGTCAGGTTCCAGGCACAATACTACTTATTCATAACCTATAGACTGAGCTAAAAATGAGCCTATTAAAAAATCTGTTAATATCTCAAAGCTTTGGTTTTCCTTCTGACGCCTTTCGAAGAAGCCATACTATAAACGGCTCAGCAGCGGGAGCGCAGACAGATTACCAAGTTGAAACAGAGTTAGACTTATTCTCAGCTCTACCTACTAACGCCGCTGGGCATCAGACAACGCCGACAAGTGATGGTAGCGGTCAAGTTGTCCACCCTAGCATAGTTTACTTTCCTGATGGCTGGAATGGCTACAATTACTGGCTGGCCATGACGCCTTATCCAGCCACCGACTCTCAATATGAGTCGCCCGAGATTCTTGCCTGCAACGACGGAGTAAACTGGGTTGTACCCGCAGGTTTAACCAATCCAATCGTTGACAGTTCCTCTCCAGCTGCACTCCCCAACAATGGCGACCCGTGCCTGTTCTATAATGAAGCAACAGATGAGCTCTGGTGTTATTACCAAAGACGTAGCCCGGGCAATTATTCTAGGCTTTACCTGAAGAAATCTAGTGACGGCATAGATTGGGGCCTCAGCTCGGATTTGGGGACACTTTTACTAGATAGCGCCGAGGTAATTACATTTACCTCGCCCACTGTTGTTAAAATCGGTTTAACCTATCATCTATGGTACATTGATACCCTTGCTGCACCCAACGTCTACTATCATAGAACCAGCACAGACGGCGAAACCTGGGCCGGCGAGGAGACATGCACTATTAATGGATCCATGCCCGCCGGAAAAGAAGGCTGGCACCTTGAAATTCGATATATGAGTGAATACAGCGACTACTGGATGCTTCTAACAATCTGCAACACGGGTACGCCTGGCAACCAATCGTGGATGATGTTCGCAAGAAGCATAAATGGAACGGACTGGTATCTATACCCAGAAGTGCTGTTAGAACCAAGCGCTGCCGCCTGGGATAAAAATAGTATTTATAAAGCCACCTTTCTGCTAGACGGCTCAACTCTGCAAATCTGGTACTCTGCTTTCAGTGGGCCCATCCCTAACGAATGGTTTATGGGTTACACCACGGCGACTTTTGAGTCCACGATTGGGTTAAGATCCATGTTTCCTAAGATGAGGGCTGATGGCGGCGATCTGCGGTTTACCGAGGATGATGGAGTTACAGAGCTTGACTACTGGATAGAAGAGTTCGATTATGGCGGATACGCTGTTATCTGGGTTGAGGTAGCAAATATTCCAGCTGGCCCAGCTACGTCAACAATCTACATCTATTATGGTAGGGCTGATGCAACAACAACTTCTGACATTAAATATGCAAGCTGGAACGACCTTGGAGACGATTTCAACGATAATGTAAGAGATCCAACCCTGTGGGATATAAGTAACTACCTTGGAGCAGGAACTACAGTTGCAGAGAACAATCAACGACTTGAAGTGACGGTTACAGCCTTTCCATCTGGAGGCGGGTATGTCTCCGTAGGAGCCCACACAATGAATAACGTTGAGCTACGAATTCTAGGGCATGATACTGCACTTTCATCCGTTACATTGTATCTATGCTTAACAAAGGTAACAGCCACCAACCCGGGTGCTGAAGCTGATTTGTACAGGATTTTTCTTTTCCTCACTGGAAACCTTTTCTACGCTCAGAAAAAGGTATTAGGCGTTGGCCCAACAGACATATACAGTGGTGCACAGCTTTCAAGTGAGGAAGAATTTAAAATTCGTATCGAAGATGGTACGATAAGGTTCTTCGAGCAAGATACAGACAGAGCAAACGAGGCTTGGGCTTTAGCTTCAAGAGACTGCTACATTTACCTAATAGTGTACGGTGGAATAGCTAATGGCATGGACTGGATAGATACCTTCTGGATACGCAAATACGTTAACCCCGAGCCAACACATGGAATCTGGGGGCCTGAAGAAGGGGTGGCGTGGCCGTTCTAATGCCCCTCAGAATACCAGCCCCGACACTTATGCAAAGTGGGTGGCATAGATGAGTCTATTAAAAAATCTGTTAATACAGACTCCTTACACTAGTTTTCCGTATGACGCCTTCCGCAGAAGCCATACTATAAATGGCTCAACAGGGGGAGCGCAGACAGATTATCAGATTAAAGTTAAAGTCTGTTATAATGATAACGCTATTTTCGATGCTATTGGTGTAGGGATCCTCGCAGATACATCGGGGTTTAAGACCGTGGTAGGAGGCTACGAGGGAACAAACCCCATCATACCTAATGGGGCACCTGGCGCGTGGGACGAACATATCAGGGAACACGGCAACGTTCTATATGAACCCGAGGATACTGGCAGGGAATATAAAACGTGGTTCTCAGCCTATACCGGAGTTTATAATCCGGCCTTAACAGAGCCAGTAATAGGGTACGCATATTCCTCTGATGGCATAACCTGGACCAAGGAACAATGCGTAGGTGTGTCCCCACAAGGGGCCGAAGACCCGTACATAATGAAGCTCGGTGACACATATTACATGTATTTTGAGCTTAGAGATGGAACTTTAGTACATAGTATTGCAAGAGCATACTCAACCGATTGTATAAACTGGACCTATGAACAGGTTGTTCTTACAGCATCGGGGATTGGATTTGAAACAACCGATGTAGCAAGCTCGGTTAATTGGTATGAAGATGGTACATGGTATATGCTCTATGAGGGGAGAACCGGGGGCGGCTTAGCAAAAATAGGGTTAGCCACATCAGCCGACGGATTGGCCTGGAACCGAGATGCAGGCAACCCGGTGTTCACAGTGGGAGCAGCTGGAAAATTCGATGATCAGCAAGTTGGAACCGTATGCTGCATCAAGATAGGCGCATACTATTATATGACCTACGATGGGTATGACGGAGCAGCTCCATGGCGTTCTGGAATTGCGAGAAGCACGGATCTGGTAGCCTGGACTAGGTTAAACGATGGTGACGCCCTGAGTGATGTCGCCAATAGTGTTACGATATACTATGATGGAACCGGATATGTATGCCATTGGTGGCTTGGAGCCCCTGACACAAGCGGGATATATCGAGGCTACCCGGACTTCAGAGAATCAGTGTCCCTAGGAGGAAACTGCGAGACAGACTTTGGCGATGTCCGGTTCAGGCAGGGTATAACAACGCTAGATTACTGGGTGGAGGAACAGACTGACAGCAGCTACGCCATAATCTGGGTTGAAGTCGCCACGATACCTGCAGACCCAGACTCCGCTACGATAGACATCTACTATGGTAAAGAAGGCGAGTCTACAGCAAGCGACGGCGACGCTACCTTCGACTTCTTCGACGATTTTGAGACCGACCTAACCAAGTGGACCCTTACATTGACCGGTGGGACCGTGACGCTTGTAGCAGCACCGGCGCCACCAGAAGGAACACAAAGCGTTGAGCTTGACGATACAAGCTTAGTTAACCCGGTGAGGATAGAGCATTATGGCTTGGATTCAAGAGATTACCGAGTGGGATTCTATGTCAGGTCTAACCTGAGTGAAATAGCAGAAAGCGTATTCTTTCAATGGTTTGATGCCCCCAACAACCTGAACGTAACTCTAGCCCTCTTCGATACGTTTTTCCAGTACTTCGATGTAGGATGGAACAGAATAATAGCCCAAGCGGCAAACACGTGGTACAAATTCGAGTACGTTTTCAGGCTAGGGGACGCGCCTCCACATTTCGACATCTGGATTGATGAGGATAATAATTTCCCTCTCCTCGCCCCACCCTTGGGAGTAGACCTAGACATGCGTGCACTAGCATCAGTTGTCACAGGGATATTCAAGGGAACTGCAGCCGCATCCGTCATTAAAGGCTACTTCGACGTGTTTAGACTAGGAAAATATGTCAGCCCCGAGCCAACACATGGAGCATGGGGAATCGAAGAAGGGGCGGCGTGGTCGTTTTAAAGCATTAAAGAGAGATACTTCACTCCTTGGTCTTCGTCGCGTGGTTCATGAGGAACAGATCCGAGGGGACGTTGATCAAGGCATAGATCAGGAACAACCACAAGAATAACTCTGGGTCATCCCGGATGTTCGTGAAGCTCATGGTCGCCAGCCATGTGCCCAGGTTCTTCAAAGCAAGGATTATTCCCAGAGACGTTATTTTCATCGTATCATATCCTTGATATAATTAATTTAAAACATATAAAAAATTATTTCTGTGCTCGCAATCGATCTCGGCTTATCTCTTTTGCCTTAGAGAAGGAACTTATTGGGTAACAAGTTTTTGTTCGACAGTCGAACACAACCGTAAAACATACAGAGCTGTCCCTATCTTAGGTCGTAGCTTGGCGCCAGCCCTGCTTCACGTATCTTATTCTTTATTTCATCAGAGAGTCTGTGCCAAGTAGGCTCCATGTCTTCCCACTCAAGCATTTCCCACCACTCTAACTCTACCTTTTTACTCATCCTTCGAATCCTCCTTTTTCTGGATTATTTTTTGAACTAATATACCACCACATTTTGAGCATATAAAAGGTATTTCCAAACCTTCTGAAAAGTAGTAAAGAGAATGACAGTTAGGGCAATACCTCTGCCTTTCAGGGAGGGTGTGTATACTCATTCCATTTACTCCTCAGAATTATGAAATGGTATCGCGGGGTATTCTTGGCCTTCCTCGATTGCTTTCCTGATTCGTCGTCTACAGTATCGGCAGACGGTTGATCTGTTAGCGTATCGTCCACTTGAAGCATAGTCTCTACCGCATACCTCACAGGGGATGGGTGTAAGTGGCTGTACCCACATACCGTTTTTATCCGGCATCATCCTTAACCTCGTTTGGATTATTGATGCCCTCTGTGACGCAGCACCTTTTCCTGTTTTTCTTCCTGTTAGGGTTATCCACGGAGATGCAGAATATACATTCAAGGGGTAAGTAAAGGTGGCATCTCTGGGCCGTCTCACATTTTATTGGGAACTTAGGGCACGGCAGAGGCATCGTGTTTCTCCTCTGGTTTACGGTCATTGTATAGGACTTGAAGCCCAGCTTCAAAGACCGCCTTGAATGTTAAGACATCGCCCTGTGTTAGTTTTTCCTGGTTTCTTAGATCGTACATGATTCTTAGGAATTTATCTCTAAGTGCCTTGGGGTTACTCATCATTTGACTCCTCCGCTTTCTTGATGTCCCATTCATGCCATATTTCTGAGGGTTTGCGAGATTTGCTTGCGCGGTATCCTTTGACTTTGATTTGGTAGTCGCCGTTCCCCCACCGATATTTAATGTTGCCTTCTCTCAGATTGCCATGTAGCATTATGTACACAGTATCTCCTTCTTTGAACGGTGGATCTTGGTAGGTCATTCCTTCAAGCCATCCCGATTTAGGTCGTTTCTTTCGAATATTATCTGATCTAGTTCACGATCTGAGAGTTGACGAAGCCCTAGATCATCGTTTCCACGTAGTTCGCTATAACTAAGGATGTCCGTACACCAGGAGACTACCTTTCCCCATGCCTTAGCTTCTTCAGGGGTCTCCGCTTCATCTTGAAACTTTAATGCACGGCGTTTCATCTTTTTCACAAGTCTCCTACGCCACGCTGCAGGGCTTCTACTCCGACTCATTGACATCATCTTTTCTATTTATTTTCAGTCATGGAGTTTCCTTCTCCTAAAAGTCCTTCATTACGTAGAGATACTCTATTGTCTTCAGGTACTCCTCGAGTTCGTCGTTATCTTTTACCCATTTGAGACAGGTTAACCCTGTATCAGTTTTCTCCATGACGCTTATCGTTCCCTCATCATTCAATATCGCCCAAAGTCTCTTCATTTATGCCATCTCCATTATTCATTGAGATACTCCGGCTTCGCAGGTAGCGTCTTCACCCTCGAGGGCCTCTACTCTGTAGAGGAGTGTTCCATACCCGTATTTTGGATCCTTCTCTACCTCGTATCCAGATTCGTTGAGGAATTTTATGTTGGTGCAGAAGATCGCGTCCCCCGGCTCGTCTCCGGGGCTATGCACGAGGCCGTCTTCTTTTCCTCGCGCAAATATGCATCCCAGGCAGTTGGAACCCATCATAGAGCCCCCATTATTCTGCCGATGATCATATCGATAACTACCTGGGCATCCGGGCCTTCTACATCCTCAGCGAATTTCCCAAGTTCCTTTAGCTTAAAGAAAACGGTTCCTCGGAGATCAAATATCATTTCGCTGATCTCCTCCGATTTTTCGCTCTCCATCAGCTTCTTAGCACATTGGTCTAGGGTCCAGTGTTGGGGGTTTTCTATACTCATTTTTGGGGCTCCTCCTCTACTTTCTTGATATGTTCCTGGTATTCTTCTGTGAGGCCTAGTTGCTTGATTATGATGTCCTCGTAGGTTTCTCCGCGATCGCCGAGTTTGTCTAGCTTGTCCTTGAGCCAGGTGCTTATTCTTACCGTCGTGTACTCCATTGTAACCATTATAACCGTTATAACAGATATATTTAAGTTTTATCGGAGCCTGAATCCTTCAGATTATTGCTTAAATGGACAAGAGGAATCAAGTTAGGATGTTCCCAAAGTTGGTCGGGAACCCAAGCCCAGCCCCTGTTCCTCCTGAGTAAGACTCAGGCGTGATGTCCCTACCTGGGTTCCCGTCGCGTATCATCTTTGTTTGCTTGAAGTTGGTCGGGGCTTCCTCTCCGGGACCATCTCGGTAACACCGAGAGCTAGACCAGAGGAAGCCCCGTCAGATAGGGAATTAGTTTCCTCTGGAAATATCTTTTGATATTATCTTCTGAACCAATATGCCCCCACATACTCCTGTCGATATGACCGCATTCAGGGCATACTCTCATAGTTAGTGGCCTCCATTTGAATTGAAGTGGGGAGTGGGCTATAGTCGCTAAATTCGCAGACTTTGTATATTCGTTTATTCACCCATCTAGCGAAATGGTTTAGAAAGGCATCATCTTTTCGATTGTTGTATTTCATTATAAAGGGATCCACGCCAATTTCTCTTAGTTTCTTAAATCGATACCAGTCTTGATCATGCGTGGTATTGAACCCTACCAGCGTATAAACCATTAATTTTCTTGCATGGGTTCCCGCATCAATCATATTCTGTAAGCCACGAAGAACATCCCTCTCGTTTTCCATTAAATCCCAAGCGAAGTAATAGAACTGTTTAGTAAAATGCACATTATAGGATTGGAGGTCGGTTAAACGGGTGGCGATCCTCTCTGTAGTTAGGCGAGCATCGAGTCCTTGACAGACGGACACCTTTAGATCATGATCTAATAGATAATCGATTTTCTCATCAAGTCTTTTAGATGCAAGTATATTGTTATCAAGAAGTATAATTTTATCATGGTCTGGGTGGTGAAATTCACTTATCTTTGCATATTCTCTGAAATGGCCCTCAAGTTTAGGAACAATACAGAAAGGGCATGATCGTATGCAGCCTCTAGTAGTGAATCCTAGACTATAATCAATCCCATAAAGATCATAATCAGGCATTAAATGTTCAACATGTTTGGGTAAACTATTTGGTTCCCCGATGCCTGGGCCGCCTACTAATGCTTTTGAATGGGGATAAAATGAGGATATTCCTTTAGCTTGAGCCAAGTTCTGGGTAAAGATACAACTAATGTAAACTAGGTCTGGTTCGGCTACGTTGAAGCCCACGGTATCGCCTTGGGCCTTGTGAAAGCTGGATAGTTTCATCAAGGCTAGGTTAGGCATTTTGCCGTCAACTTCAACGAGCAGAACTTTCATGCGTCCTCTTTACCATCCCGAATTAGGTCATTCGTTTTCGAAAATCTCCGTTAGAGGTTGTACGCCTTCCGGCGGAGGCTGGTAGGTATCAGATTTTAACCGTCTTTCACACATCGCCGCATACTCAGGGTTTATCTCGATGCCTATGAATCTGCGGCCAAGTCGGCGGGCTACCCTTAACGCTGTGCCTGAGCCTGCGAAGGGGTCAAGAACTATGCCGCCAACCCAGTCGGCTTCGCAGCCACAGTCGGACCAGCCAACCGTAATCTTAGGATTCTCATCCAACCAATTCGGATATGCCTGCCCCGTTTTTCTATGAGTGCCTGAACCAGTAAAGTCTATGGCTTCACCTCTCTTTGATTTTCCAATTTTAGGTGGTTGACCTTTCCTCATTGTTATTCTTGTTCTTGGTTTTCCGCATCGGCTGCATATCCACCGTGGGCATCCTGCCTTGATTATGGGCTCAATTAGTTTGGGTGGGAATACAGCGAAGTGTGCTCCCGGGAAGGGTGTGGTGGGGATGCGCCATAGGTCTCCAGGGTTCTTACCCTTGGGATGTCCTGCTTCTCTTCCCTCGGTTATTCGTGCAAGGTGAGGATTGTTTTGTTTGTATGGTGGTTTGTTTCTTGATCCAGTATTGGGAGCATCAATCTCCCAGATGTCGCCGGGATTCTTTCCTCGTGGGTGGGGTATGTTTTTGACCTTGAAGCCTCTCTTCTGCTGTCCGAAACCCATAGTCTTGTCATGCTCATGGTCATGCCAGCTCTTCTTATCACGCTGCTCAAAGTACCACTCATCATAGTTTCTTGCGAGGCTCTTCACCATGTCTGCTGATCTTGATGCGTTTCCACCACCCTCCCCCCGGAGCTCTCTCTGTTTATCTCCTCCAGGTTGGTTCATTACGTTGGGTTGAGTTATACGTTGAAGTGTGGATTCTGATTGTGGTTTTCTTATTGCGTCGAGGTCGAAGTAGTAGCGCCGCGCCTTGGCGAAGAGGAAAACATGTTCGTAGGCACAGGTGAGCCGATCCTTCACAGAGCTAGGCATATGGTTTGGCTTGAACCAAATTATGTCGTTGCGGAGTATCCAGCCGTCGTGCTGGAGGGCGATAGCGACTCGGCTGGGGATCATGAGAAGCTGCTTAGGCTGAAGCCAACTAGATTCTTCTTTTTCATATCTTAAAGGACCGTGAAATTGAAGTCCACCCTCAAGTTTTGATGTTTGGTTCTTATCTCGTTTCCATCCTGAGCCGCCAAAATATGTGTCGCCGATGTTGAGCCAGAAAGTGCCTGATGGCTTCAGCACCCGTCTGATCTCTCTGCATATCTCGACGAGGTGGTCGATGAACAGTTGGGGATGGGGTTCGAGGCCGAGGCTGCCACGCCAAGCCCCACAATGAGCACAAATATTTCCTTCTTGTGCATTATAATTAGTACCCCTCATCGTAGCTTGTTTTGAAGTTGGATCTTTAATATCAGACTCCTTTCTTTGTCTAGGTGGAGGCGTTTTCACCCATTCATGTTCACATTCTGAGTCGCCTCCCCACACCCGCACCGTCTCCACGCCATAATCACGGAGGCCCCAATAAGGTGGACTTGTAACAACCAAATCAACACTATCAGATGGAAATGACTGCATAGTAACCAAACAATCTCCGCACAGGATTTGGTTAAGTGGCAGTTCTCCCATCTCTACCTCCATACTTTGATGCCTTTCTCGTGGAGAAGTCTGGCTAATCTCTCGGTGGCAGAGATGAGTTTAGACTCCTTGTAGTCTAATCGCTCTCGTAGACTAGCCGCTATGTCACTGTATTTTATGTCGTAACCGGCTCTTTCTCTACTCAGGTAGTATTTGACCAGTTCCTGCTCCCGCTGGCCTTCGCTTTTTATGCCGTCCTCCTCATAGCTACCGAGCAAGGTTTGATAGTTGCCGTCGAAGTGGCGTGCAACATATTCTCCTACCGCGTCTACACAGAACTTGTCGAATGTGAGGCTTTCACGTTTAATTATGGCGTACGCTTTCTCCATGATTCCGTACTGTATGGGATCGTCTAGTGGATAATGGAAGCTGAATAGGTTTGTAGAACGGTGTTGGAGAGACTTGAGTTTACGCCCCAAGATGTGCCCCCCCTTCATTTATTGTTATAAATGATTTATAACAATAAATAAAATGGATATAATAAAAACGCGAAGAGAAAAAATTGGAGGCGGCGTTACGTATTCTGCCCAACTTCTTCATGCACATTATTCTCCTTTCTTCATTCTCACGTTGCCCTTCTCGTCTATCTCCACGAACTGGGGGAGGATTCTCCTAGTTTCTGTCGGGTGGTATCCCCGGCTCTTCAGGTACCTGACGAGGGTGTCCACAGTGACGGGGTCTGGGGTTACCTGTATGTATTCCTTTATGATCTGGTTCAGCTTCCACCTGCCCTGGCTCGGATCCCACCGCCTTGATGAACTCATTTGCCTGTCTCCTTCCTGCTTCTTCGCATCTCGTGGTATGCTCTGGCTACTTCTTCTTGGGAGGCGTCCTCTAGGGCCCATATGGTGGGGCGGGGGCCTCCCTTGCTGTGCCTGACCTTGCTAACCTTCAGTGCTGGCGCTATGAATCCTAGGGTTCTCAGTTGCTTGAGGGCCCTGTAGGCGGTTGCCTCGGGCATATCGAGCTCGCATTGGAGGATCCACGATGTGGATGCGCCGTGGAGGCAGAAGTAGGTGAAGACCTCGCTCACGGCGTCGCTGCTGAATATGCTTCGGAGTTTTGAGAGGATTGTACGGAGGTAGGTAGGGGAGTTGGTATCACCTTTATCTAGTAATAACTTGAACGCATGTACTATGTCGCCTATCGGGCTACTCTCATTGCCTGGCAGCGTTCTCAGCCTCCTCTTTGGCTCCCTGTAGCTTTGACATCTTTTTCGTGGAGGATGACAATCGTCTTAAATTTTGTTTTATATCTTCAGGTAAAGACCTTCCACGTATTTTGTATAAAAGTTCAACATATGTTTCTTCGCTAAGGTTTTTTGTTTCATTAATATTAACATATTTTTGTGTATGTTTATTCATCGGTGTTATATTCCAAGATGAAAAATCAGTTTTGTATCTAACAACGAAAAAGGGTATATTTGCTGCATTTGCTAGATATTCAATTGCCTTGTATGATTGAGGGGCCATCCCAATCTCGGTTAACTTATTAAAATTAATATCGGCGTGTTCGCTTTTGTATTCAACTATCGCCTTAGGCTTAGAATAATAATATTCAACAACTAAAAAATCTATATCTACCATGGGACAATCATCCCCCCATTCTCTATGTCTTTGACTAAGTTTTTCATCACGCCAACCAGTCCTTTCCTTTCTAACCCGCTTCACATAGGGTCGCCGCTCAACCTTTTCTTGGCGATTTCAACCATTTCTGGGTCGATGTCTATTCCTATGAATTTTCGTCCAAGTCTTATTGCCGCGAATCCCGTGGTTCCACTCCCCATGAAGGGATCAAGTATAAGAGAATCCACGGTAGTGACGCGGTCTACAAGATCTCCAATTCCGCTTTCACTTTGCTGCCAACCCATGAATCTTTTATCATTATCATTAGGCATACTCTGTGAAACATCGCCGATCCATTTTCCCTCATATTTTCCCTTCACGAACCATAGAACAGGTTTCCAGAACGTGTTTACTTTTCTCTGCCATAATTGGGCGGATTGACCCCCGGGGGTTAGATAAGTGATTGTCCAGTTGTAGCTTAGGTGGGGTTTTATTTTGTCGAATATCTCGGGTAGGTAGGATTGGCCAGTCATGAGAAATAGGGAGCCGCCGTCTTTGAGGACGTGGGAGGAGACCTTGCCTAGAGCCTCGTAAAGGTGTAAATAGTCCTGGCCGTAGGGCGGGTCCGTGATGATTGCGTCAATGCTGTTTGGCTCTATCTCTTTGGATTTCTCGGAGATGTCGCCACACAATAGCCTAAAGGAGGGATTCGCCGATGCCTTTTCCAAAGCCGCCTTCTTCCTCTTGGGCTTCACGGTCACCTTCTTGAACCTGAAGGGCTTCGTCGCCCTTTTCTCTCTCTTCACTTCGCCCTTCTTTCGGGGCTTACTCGGCTTTTTCCTAGGTTTTCCTAGTTTCTTCGCCTTCGCCTCTTCGAGTGCCTTCTTCTGCTCCTCTGTGAGGAGATCCCTCGGGATCTCCACCTTCTTGACGCCGAGAACATTATCCGCCAACTGGTTTAGGTCTGCCTTCGGATTCTCGTCGTAGAGTTTGGTCAACGCCTGCAACTGGCGACTCGTCAGATTCCTCTCAATCGACACCTCGGCGAGCCTGTCCTGGACCGCGTGAGGATACTTCAAGATCTTTTTTGCATGTAAATCAGAGAAGGAGTTGGTATCGATACCAACTAGAGATTTTACTTTTTTAGAGAGTCGTCGAGCTTTGGGTAACCAGTTTCTGGCGACCGTGTCATAGGATACCTGGATTGATTCGCAGACCTCTTTGATGGTCTCGTATTTGTCGAAGGCCCAGAGCTGGTAGACTGCGTCGCCCTTCTCCGCGTCGCTCAAGTCCTCGCGGTGAACGTTCTCTATCAGCCTCAGCTCATGGGACTCGGCGTCATCCAAGTCCCTGACTTCAGCCATTATCCTTGGCAGACCGACTAAAGCACAAGCACGAACCCTCCTCTCACCAACCACAAGCTCATAATCACTGCCTTTGGGTCGGACAAGCACACTTTGAACCTGACCATGTTCTTTGATGCTCTCGCCCAACTGCCGAAGACTCTCCAAGTCATAAGATTGACGAGGGTTATTACCCGAGATAATTATGCGGCTGAGTGGAATCTCAACGAGGGTTGATCCAGTTTCTGTCATACTCTTATCCCTCGCTCTCCTGTTTGGCTCCGCGTCTTCTATTCTCCAGCCTTGTCACGCTGTCCATCAAGGCGAGACAGATCAGAAACTCTTTCGGCTTGTAGGTTCCTCGTTTGACTCGTTCGATAGAGCCGTACTTTGCTAGCTGATGGAGGGCAATGCTGACAGCGTTATAGCTGAGGCCCGTGTCCTCGGCTATCCTGCGACTTGTTTCGTGCCCCCGGAGCAGGCTCTTGAGGACGGCCTTCTGCGTCGGAGCACTATCCTTTCTCAGCACCAGCTTGAGGTGACTCAGTGAATCCATGTTAGCCTCCCCTTGCTATGGGTATGAGGGCTATCCTCTGGCCGGGCTCAAAGCTGAGCTCCTTCACCATAGACATGGTCTCCTCGTCGACGACGAAGTAGCGGCCCCGCTCAAGCTGGATCATGTTCCTGACCTCTTCGGGGCTCAGCTCTAGGGGCTCGTGCCCAAGCTCGTTCAGCACCCTCACGTGTACCTTCTCCAAGTTTTCACCTCCTTCTGTAGTCCATTCTCAGAGTCTCGGGTCGCTCCCTTATGGTCTGAACAACACTCACTACGTGGTCAGGCAGGGGAAGCTCCCGCTGCCTCAAGACACATATCCGCCTGAGGTTTCCGTCGATCCATTTCCGCGCTGTGCCGTCGGCGTCGACTCTCCAGTAATCGCCCAAGCTGTCCTCGAGTTCCAGGTATCCGTCTTTCCTATACCTTGCGTACCCTTCCTCGCCGAGGAACTCCTGTAGGAAGGTCTCGGCTCTCTCTGTGGCCTCTTCCTTCTGCTCATCGTAGCAGGTGATGTAGCTGTCGATCTCGGGGCTATTTGCCTCCTCGAGGAACCGGGATACGGTCTCCATCTCGGCATCTATCTCGTTCAGCATGGCGAGGTGGGCGTTCTGCTTCCTCCTGAGTTCCTGAAGCTTCTTCTGGGTTCTTGTCCTCAGGGACTTGATCTGGCTTGGCGTGAGCCGCTTGTAACTCACCCTGTATACTCCTGTGGGAAGAATCTGTATCTCCTCGTAGTCACTCATAGATCATCAGCCTCCTCTCCTCGGCCACTCCCAGAATATGAAGCGGCATATCGAGCACCTGTAGACAGGGTGCCTGTGGATGGTCGTGAAGTTCACCATGGTGCCGATGCACCCACAGCTGAAACACTTCATCATCCCTCAGCCTCCTTCTTCTTGAACAGGATGGCTATCTTGTCGCCGGTGCGGTATACCTTGGCGTCTATGTGTCCCTCGAGGGCGAGGGCTACGAGTCGGCGGTACCACCAGTTACTTCCGTGGCCGAGACCCGTCTTCACCCTGGCCCAAGAGACTAGGGTTCCGAACTCCACGTAGCCGAAGGATATGTTGATGCGTTCTAGGAGGGCCTTAGAGGCGGATCCCAGTTCATTAACACTCATTACTAGGAGACCTCCATGTTCTTGAAATTCAGGTCCACGAACACGTTCTCCTTAACCCTCTTGATTGTCTTCATCCTGACCAAGCCACCGGTTACATTACCCAGCCAAGCGATAAACGGGGGAGAACTCGTCTCATATGGGGACATGCTGGCGCCGCCTGGAACCGAAACGACCTCCCCAAGAGGTAGGTGTCGTAGATGGGTTCTCTCAATCCACCCGGAGAGCTTCAAATCGTTCAGATACCTCTGAACCCACAAGGCTGCATGGCTGCCTTCGGTCAGGGGCGAGTTCTTGAAGCAGAAGTCAAACTCTTCCCCATTGTTCTTGATCCGCAACTTAAGGTCGTTCACCCAGAGATCATGTATTCCCTCCGCCGAGAGGATGCCAATTATCTCGGCTAGCTCGATCACGTTCCTGCTCTTGCCCCGGTTGAACTTCAATTCAACCTTACGGCTAGCCGTGTTGTATATCGTCATGTACTTGTGGGGGTTCTCCTTCTCACTAGGCTTCGATACCGTCGACGAAGCCCGAATGTACTGAATCAGGGGAGACACGACGTCGCCGCCCTCCCTCTCTATGAGGTAAAGGCTGTTCGTGGGGATAGCTGCCCGGCATAGAACTTCACTCATGGCTTCGCCTCCTTGGCAGAATTCGCTAGCTCTATGAGGCGGGGGTCCAGAACCTCGCCACAATTCCAGCAGCCTTTCAAGTTTTTGGGTATTTTCGCTCCACAACTAGGACATGGTCTTAGGGTCATGGTGGCGGCACCTCCCACCGTGTCTCCTCGGCCACCCAGACGCCCTTCAGCAGCTTGACGATCACCTGGTGGTCGTCAACCCACACAACCTCGTCGTAGCCCTCCTGGGGGATGATCCGCACCTTATCGCCGTACTTGGTGATGGCGAGGAGTGTGAGGTCAACGTCGTTTGCCTCCAGGGTGGCTCGCACCCGATCCTCGCTCTCTTGAACCCCGGGCTTAAGGGCAACCTGCTTCCTCGGCTTCTTCTCAGGCTTCTTTTCCTTCTCTTTTCCTTCTTCTATAACTGTGAAGTCTGCATCCACCGACTTGGGTTTAAAGGGAGGCTCCACATCTTTTCCCTGTTTCTTGTCCCAGAAGTAGTCTAGCCATTTCTTTATCATGGCCTCCGGCATGACCGCCCTTTTAGCGTTCCTCTGCGCCATGCTTAGGGCCTTACGGCGGCAGAACCGGTCAAACTCTAGGTGGGATTTGAACCCTCCTCGTCCGTCTGGGGTCTTAGCCCCTTTTTCGTCTCTGTCGTAGACTTCCATCTGCTCCGGGGCTTCGGCGGTGCCTAGGGCGGTTAGGTTATACCGTTCGTTACACCCTCGAACGGTGGCGCTCCAATACATCTGATCCTCCATCTGTATGCGCTGCCAATCTACCCATGGCTCTACCCCTATGTCACCCATGTAGAAGGCGATCAGGTTCACGCCCTTGTAGCTGAGGCCCTTTTTCCCCTGGACCACATAAACAAGTTCTTCTACGACGGCGCCCATAGCCTCGGCTACTATCTGCAGCTGATCTTGTCTATCCATTTCAAGGAAAACTTCAGACTTGGGGACTATGGCCTTACCCGCTTCAGCCAAGGTCCTCCGCCTCTTTCGATTTCTTCTCCGTATAGATACAGTTTTGATGAAAATACCGTATAGTGTTGTTCACACGTCTCTTGGTGGCTGTTTCACCTTCGTCTATAGTGTGATCACAGACTCTGCAGATTATGGTGCCTCCATTTCGTTTCAAGAGGTTTCTTGTGATTAACATTTCTCAGCATCCTCGGTCTCACTCTCCTTCAGGAGGCGTGCCAGGCACACCGGGCCTATACCTCTCTCCACGCTCACGGGGTTGGTGAGCCATCTGCCGCACACCCTGCACTTCACAATTTTAGTCGTTTCCATGTCAGGCCTCCTCTGAGGCTGCGAGGGCTTCGTTCAGAGTCTCCACGAGCTTTTTTGCGTCGGGCAGCTTCATGGGGAGAAAGTTATGGATTTTGTCTTCGCCGATTCCGGATGCTTTATCGAAGTCATCTCGTGATGAGTATTCTCCCTCGATGCTCTCTATGGAGATGCCGAGAAAGCCCTCAGCCTTGATGCACTCCACTAGGATGGTAACGGGTTCAAGGGTGATAGCACCGATTATGGTGAAAATTTTACTATACCTTAGGACCATTTGTCCTCGTTAAAACGGCTCCAGTTTTCTGGAGTCCCTTTTTAACTTTTACGCCGGTTTACTCCAGAAAAATGGAGTAACCATTCTGGTGAAACCGCCTGATAGTTTTTCCCGCTTTTCCTTACGAGACCCCTCTCAACAAGTTCACCTAGGGCATTGGCGAGGGTTGTATATGAGCAACCGATGATTCTGTATATATCTGTAAACCTCTGTGCCCCTCCACCCTCCCATAGGATGAACCAGATCTTTGTCTCTACGCTGAATTCGCATAGGCTTCTTAGGAAGTCCTTGGTGGATTCCTGGCGGCGACCCAACTCGGCATATGTTCTCAGGATTTTACGTAGGGCTTCGACTATGAGATCCTCATGGCTCAGAAGCTGCAGGTCGTCGAAGCTACCCTCCGCCATTATCATACACCCTTGACTGGATATCGGAGAAACTACGCGCACTTATGTCGCGTCTATGTAGCACTTACGCACTATGTTTGTTTGTGGGCATATCATTCTTTGTTTACGTGATAAATGAAACTAATTGGTGTTGATCCTATGGGGAGGCAATGTAATTGACGCTAGGATGTCAAATAGAGGTGAGACGTTCCTTATATAACTGGACATCCCGGTTTGGGGGCAACAAGAGGTAGTATTTTATGGTTCTTGATCGAAAATTAGTAGTAAATTTATTCACGTACCGGAATCTATTATTTTGAAGCGGGATGCTACTCTAGAAGATGGTGAGATAATGGAACAACTTTATTCCCAGGCATATGACACTCCTTATGGCTACGTAGAAGACGCCGTGGTTCCATTAGCCGGTATTAATTTCACGGTAATCGATGCCATCAGAGGATACCCAGTTCCGGGCGCATTCTGTGTGATACACGCTGGAATAGACGGCACGGGAGACGCTGATGGGGTCTACACAGATAACGAAGGAAAAGCGGGGATCGATGCCAAATGGTTTGTGCCAAGGTCTTGGAGCGTATCCAAGGAAGGTTACTTGACGAAAATAAGTAACCAAATGTCCCCAATTATAAACGTAGCACTTGAATCCACTACTGTTCAGTATACGGTGCGAATCTACACTGGCACAGGGGGGTCAACGGATCCGAGTGGGGCATTAATCATGACTCCCGGCACCCGGCTAACGGTTAGGGCTATTCCAAACAGTGGGTATGCTTTTGATCGTTGGACCTATAAGGGGCAAGACGCTGGATCCATAAACCCCCAGACTTTTCTCATCGACAGAGACGGGATAACCATAATAGCGGCTTTCAAAGAAGGGGTTGAGCCCCCACCTAATGGAGAGCCTCCGCCTCCTCCGCCGCCTCCTCCACCGACTGCAGAGTTTCCCTGGGTGCTACCAGCATCACTGGCCTTAGGGATAATACTGTTTGCCCTCGGGACTGCTCGAAAGACGGGTAAAAATAACCCTACAACTAAGTCAAATACAACACCATCACAGAATTGGATTAATCACTGGGAGGAACAGCGACTAAAATATATCCGTCTTGGAAAACCACTTACGGAACTCAAGGCCCGCATAATTCGTCATAAAAGCAGTCTCCTGCTGGGTCGAGAGTTCGGGGAAAACGCAGATTCCTTCAAAAAACGCAGAGGCTTAACTGAGTACTATGAGTGGAAACCAAAAGGGAAAGACTGGGATTGAGAGTATAGTCGTCATAAATCGACTTTATTTCTTTCTTCTTTTTGTTGAACATACGTTATATGGGGTGCCGGTAGGAACATTTACACACCAGACATTAGTTGTAACTAATCTTGAGACTTTGGTTTTTATTCCCTTCTTTTCAAGTTTTTCAGCTGCCTTTTCAGCGTTCCTCTCGCTTCTATGTCTGCTGCAGAGTCTCCAATCTACCATAATTTATAACATCAAATTTTGATTAAATAACTTTTTTCCATTCCACGGAAAATCATCTCGTAACCTTTAAGCGGTGATAGGCACCATCAGATAATGATTTAAAATGGGTGAACTTGAATATAGCGGTCTAATGGATGCAACTTTGGAGTTCACAAACGAGGATGGAGAAATTATCTTCACAATGAAGCGTAAGGATAACTATAATTCTCTGTACTACCTTTTCGAGAAACATGAGGATAAAATGTCATCAGAGGATAAGCAAAAGTTTGAGATGGCCTGGGATTTTATAACCATGGCAGCCGCGTTAATGAAGATACCGCTTTATGATTCAAATGAACTTATAGATGGTATAACAGGTAAGGCTAAAATTGTTATGATATCTGAGGACGCTGAACGTGCTATGCAGGAGGCAGATAATACGGGGGAAAGGGTTCTTGTGCGGGATATCGATATTAAGATATTTGATCATGGCACAGGACGAATAGATAATCTCACCGTCGGGATCAGCGTGCCCCCCGGGGGCCAGACAAGCCATGAAAGATTATTAGCGGATTCATGATGTTTGCATTTACTTCAGAAAATCGTAACCTCATAGCTGTTATGCGCGAGCGACTACTCGCTTAACGCTTTGGCTCGCTTTTTAAGATCTGAAAGTTCAAAGCACACCCACCTATTAACAGTCCCCGGATATGGGGCACCTTTTTTAAGTTGCATCTCAGCGAGAGACTCACAGTGTTTGACTGACCTATCGAGGGCCTTCACAAGTTGATCCTTCCTATTCTTGAAGGCTTTAGAGCTCTGCTTACGCTTGTAAGTAGCCATTGCACGTACCTGAATAGTTCTAGAACTGATTCAATTTAAGTCTAAATGGATGAATCGCCGCACGTAACCTTTAAGCGGCGATAAACCCCTTTCTATGACGGGGGGTGGGTGGGGATTCCCTTCCTTTTCTCCCACTCCGCCCTCTCCGCCCTCTCCGCTAGCAGCCTCCGGGCTACGGTGAAGGCAAGCATCATGATCTCATCTCATCGATCCTTCTCTCAGTCTCTACGTAGCATGGGGGCTTCGTCACCGCGGGGTTCCATTTAGGATCCCTGATTCCCCAGACATAGATCTTGGCGGAGGGATACCTTGTGGAGACTGATCCTATGGCCGCCAGCATGCTGTAGCCCGTCCGGATCCTGTCGGGTTCCTCGTACACCCAGATATCTAGGATGCAGGTATCATAGGTTTCCTCGGTCATTTGTAGGTACCGCCAGAAGTCGTCGTTTATGATGTTGGTCTTGCTCATTCCTATTAAGGGGGTTATCAGGTTTATGACATCTATGTTTATTTCCACTGCGTCGATGTTGGTGACTGCCTCATTCTTTTCTAGGCCGTGGATCACCAGCCCTAGGCCCAGCCCCGCTACCAGCACCTTGCCTCTCGCGGCCTTGGCTAGGTCCTGCATCCCGTACCAATGCAACGGGTCGTCCACCATCCAGGTCTCCTTGCCCACCATCAGGGAGGTGACTGGTATCGGCTTCTTCACGGTGAAGTAGTCGTAGCCCCGCACGCCCTCCATCAAGTAGAAACCCTTTCTATAGGATTTACGGGACAGCCATGCTTCGCCTCTCTTCATGAGCGGGTACCCGGTGGCGGGGGTCTCCCATGAGCGTATCTTCAGGAAGCTAGGTTCACGCATGTCCACGCCCTCATGATTTACACTCATCTAATCCCCTCCTCGCCCACTATGGATTCTCTTCCTAGTTCTGGCTAGTTTTTCTTCGCGTTCCTTCCTGAGTCTGTCCCGCCACTCGACGAGCCTCTCGTCGCCGAACCGTGAGAAGTCGATGTAGTTGTTTTTGATCACCTTTGGCTGTCTGATCAAGGATTTAATTTCCTCTATGACTTCCTCTCGGTTCATTGTCATGGTTATCCCTCCTCCCTCATCTTCTCCCACTCTCTCTTCTCGGCGTCCCTTCTGTTGATCGCCTCTAACGACTTCTGCATATCCTCTATGATGCGCTGCTGGTCGGCTACCTGCTGCTGGACGTCGTTCCGCGACGCCTTCGCCAGCCTCTCCTCTAGCTCCATCACCTTCTCCTGCAGGTTGCTGACTTCCTCCTCGTCCTTATAGAAAGCCCTTAAGGCGTGGTAGCACTGGATATATTTCCCGGTGAGGTGCCCCGTCTTCTCCGGCTGGCTGTAGACGCTCGCCGCTTTACCCTGAAGCTTCTTCACCCATGCCTCGGGCATCCCGGCGCCCTCTAGCATTGTCGTGTGATACTTCCTGAAGCTGTGAGCCGAGATCTTGACGAAGCCCTCGCACAGCCTCTCGAACTGCTGACCCAGAGCCTCCTTAGATAGGGGGTGCCCACCTCTTCCCAGGAAGAGCTTCTGGTCTACGTCGAAGACCGGGTAGGCCCTCATCTCGGTCCTACCGCCGTGGATTATGGGGTATCTCTCACCGCTTCGGTGTCGCCTCTCCTCGATGTAGGCGTCGACCGCCTCTATCGCCTCGGGTCCTATATGTGTGTAGGCGTTTCTATTCGCCTTCTTGGTGACTATGGGCTTGACCCACCGCTTGAAACCGTCGCCCCGGAAGAATATCTCCCGTCCGTTGTCCTCCACCGGAAACTTCTGGCCAGTGAGATCCTCAGCCTCCAGATACTCGCGAACCGTTATCTCCGCTATGTCACCTATCCTGAGGCCTATGTCCTTCGCCACCATTATCATAGCCCTGTTACGCATCTTGAACTCCTCACCCGTCCGATCCCACGCCCTACGCAGCTGCGACTTCGTGATCACATGCTGCCCATCATGATCAGCGAAGGGAATCTCCTCCTTAGGAATCTCGAAGCCGTCACACTTGTTGACGATGAAGAAAACGTTTATGGTGGTAACAAAGTTCCCAATGGTTCCCGCCTTGTAGCCCTCGGCCTCCATCCACTTTATGTGTTGGACGGCAAGGTTCGCCACCTCCCCCGTGTCCCTAGGATCCTCGGCTGCCTCAGCCTTCTTCTGCATCTCGTAGAGCTCCTCAGCGGTAAGCCCGATCCTCTCTAGGAACCTGTCGAAGTGGTTTCGGTAGCCCCTCGAGGTGTCGGGATCCTTCCTGTCCAGGTGCCTGTCCCAATAAGCCTGTGCCTTTGCCATTTCGATCACTAGCTAAGACCGGCACAAGTATAAAACTCTAACGAATGTAGTTTTAATGTGGTGGCATTAACACCGACTTCGTTATCGTTTGGGCGTGTTTGTGGCTTGGACGCGGCGCAGATGCAGCACCTAGGCATCACCGCTTAAAGGTTACGAGGTCGTGTGTACCGTCTGCTTGGATAATAATTTATCTAATACTTCGTTTTGAAAAGCTAGGTCCTCTTCCAGTTCATGAAATTCTTCAATAAGTTTATCATCATATTCTTTTAGGATACTTGCGACCAAAAATTGTGTGGATGTAAAATTCGCTTTTATAATGGAACTGAAAGTTTGGTAAATAAATTTGAAAATTTCGAAATCGACCGGGGAAACATCAACCAACAGATCCATAGCTTTAGAAAGATTTTCATACATAAATTCCACTAAACTTTTTGTGCGATAACTGTAATCATCCATTTTTTCTGCAGATGTCATCACCATTTTATGGTGTTTTTTACCTCTTAACTGTTGCGGGTGTGAGACGCAGGTGCATCACTGCTTTAAACTTGTGTGCGTTACTCGGTGGGCCGTATCTCTGTATCTGGGGGAGCCATATTGAACGTGATCTTATCATCGATGTAACATGGAAGCCTGTAAGGAATGCCCAAGGGGCAGGTAACCTCCACGAAATCGGCTCCCATGGCCTTGATATCAAAGGGCATGTTTTCATCGTATTCATAGACGATACCTTTAGGATAGGCTTTCAAAAACCATTTTTTACCCACTTCAGTCAAAATGATTTTAGTGGAATCTAGCCCCACTCTAATTCGATCACACATCACCATATGATGGCTCACAACACCGCTTAAAGGTTATCAAGTAACGCGGTTGTACGCATGCCTGGGGTCACAGAATTTGCATTCATGAACTTCTTCCACATCCAGCGACTCGGCGAAGCTCAACGCCTCTGGGTATGTGTCAAAGTAACCGTGACAAAACGAGCTAGCCGTCTCGTGGTCTGGCTCCCTAGCATAGCCACAACTGTCTCTATGTATCCTAGCATAAGGCCTCTTCTTGGTCAGTCGTTTTCTTTCGAGGACGACAAACTTTATCATCTAAACACAGCCACGTAATCCACCAAAATATGGAGCGCATCACCGCTTAAAGGTTACGTGCGTTCACCTAAACTTCTTCTAACTTCACAGGGCACACGTCGCTTCCTAGCCTGTTTAACCATGTCTGCCGTGCCTCTGCTTTTAGAGAGGTCGTCGTGGAAAGCTACGACCCTATCTGGTTTACCCTCAACTAGCATTCGCCTGTTCCTGATGGGTCCCGCCGCTCCGCCATATTTCTCCCATTTTGCTGAAAAGGGCTTGACCGTCAAGCCGTGTTCCTTGGCCGCCTTATCGGCGATACTGTCCGCTCCTCTGCAGTCTCCGTGTATTATCACGGTGTCGGGGGGCAGGGACTTGACAAAGTTTTCTATGGTCTCAACGTCAGTCCAGTTTCTGTCCCCACATATCAAGATCCTAGCCATCTAAACTTACTCCAAGTCTCCCTTGTATCACCGCTTAAAGGTTATGAGAAGGTGGGGAGTGTTGCCGGCCCTGGAGCAAGGGTTGACTCTCCCGGGAGCAGGATCCCGCCTGGCCGGGCCTGAGGGGGTATATGTCAAACCCCTCCCTGCAACGATTTCCCCGGTATCCAGGTTCCCGTGTCTCCATTAGGCCCCTAGCCCTCCCCACCACTCAACGGCACACATCATCACTTAAGATTTATGTGCTTTATCTCTTTCCATGAAAAAGTTCATCAAAGATTCTATGCTCTCAGGCAATACTTCGAGTGACATATCTTCTTTGGTCGCATGCGCGTATTCCATCTTTTTCAGGGCACACTCCAAGCATAATACGGGTACCTTGGACCAGACTCTTTCCAGTCTCTTATCGACCCAGACCTCGTCCCCGCATCCGCCTGAGCACACCAATTTAACGCTAGGGATGGGATTGATGGGCATATCTTTGACCTTCATAGATACGTAGAATGTCTCCTCACCATCAGACATCATATTCTACTCACCCCATTAAACATAGTTTCTTTGCTAGCCATCGGTTTCCGTCGTAGATGTCCATGCCGGTGGCCTTATCCTTTATACCGACGACGTCGTTGTCCTCCAGGTGGATGCAGGCCTCCATGGAGGCATCCGGCGACTCCAGGATAAGGTACCGGGTGTCATGCATCGTGTAGATGGGCCTCCAGCCCTTGAAGTCATCGGGGTACCTAGGCGGATCCATAATTACCTATCTCTCCCAATGTCTTCATGACTGATCTGTATGTATCGCAGAGTTTACTAAATTGTATAGTCACCTCTTTAGTGATCTCGATATCTTCGACGCCCACAAGAATCCATATCTCGTCTATCAGGATACGGTATGATTCTATATCGTCATTATCATAGGCTTCAATTCCCCTAAGGACGTATTCAGCCAGAGCATCGGGCTCGATGGTGTTCAGGCTGTTTTCCATTAGAAACTTGTTAAAGCCTTCTGCGGTTCTTCCGACGAATATCATTACCTTGGGAGTTTTATTATCCAACTTACCATTTAATGGTTTATATCACCGCTTAAATGTTACTTGACCGATTGAGGCGTGCCAGTCTCGCTAAGTATAAGGGAATGTCCTCCTGTGGGATGCCTCTCTCTGCAAAGAACTTTTCTAGTTCCTCTATGAATTTAATGGACTTTGGAGTTAGCTTATACTGAGAGCCGTCGGATAGAACGACTATAGTATCCTTACCCATACTCTTGCTTCCTCATAATGGTAGGATGGTATGCATCACCGCTTAAAGGTTACGAGCTTTTCATCTTCTCTTAGTGATGGAATGGTCTTTCTTGCCGCCTCGACTATAGGTGGAACAAGTATCAGGAGGAACGGTATCTCGGATATGAAGGTCCACGCGAAGGTGCTCCACGCGGCGACCATCGGCATGGGAGAGACCTCTGCCGCTCCGGGGAGAAGATAGAACTGGCTCCAAACCCATACTCCGACTCCTATGATTGCGCTTCCCACGAGGAGGCTGGAGGTGGCTGCAACGACATATCTCTTCAAGCTGTACTCCCTGGTCATGTGGCCCAGGATGTAGAAGGCCGTGAAGTTGGACGTCACCCCCACCGAAAGGCTGAGGAGGGGCATGCCGTGAGAGAGCATGTCGCAGATGAATATGCCTATGGCGGCGCCTACGCCCCCGACGCGAGGCCCGAAGAGAACCGAGAAGACGGCTGGAACCACCACCGCAGGCCAGAACCTCACCCCGAACACCACTACGCCGAGGTATGTCAAACACCCGACGACGGTGTAAAGGCTGGCGTTGACGGCTATTAAGACCATCATGAACGTCCTACCCGACTCCATTTCTTCCATTCATTCCACCTCTTCCAAGTTGATTGTACGTGAGAGGGAAGGGGACTCATGGGTAGAGATGCTCCTTGTATATGCTTCGTAGAGTACGTATCCAATAAATGTAGTAATGGTTCCCTGGATGCCGTTGAAGACCCCGAGGAGGGGCAGCATACCCACCACCACGCCAAAGGGCATCCCATAAGCGTAGGGTAGGACGACGAGGTTCCAGACGCTCATACTCAGGATGCGTAGCAGGACTCCGAGGACGATAGAGACAATTTTCGTCGACCTGCTCCCGGCGTTGAATCGGCCCATCAACCTTAACCCCAAGGCCATTCCCAGGACGGTGGAGAACTCGGCTATGCCCTTCATGACGCCTCCAACCAAGTCGCCGCTTCTGAGCACGATCCCGAGGCACGCGACCGTGGATGTGATGGCGGAGGAGGATGATCCAAAAAGCAGGAAGGAGACGACGATTGGTACGCCTGTGAAGTCGAACTTGAGGAACGGCATCCATGGAAACGGGATCTTCAAGCCAGAGAACTTCAATGAGTAGTCGAAGATGATAACAAGAGCCGCAAGTATCGCCGTGCCCGTTAACTTCGCTGTATTTACTACTTTAACCAAGATCAATCCCATTGAACGGTGTATATCACCGCTTAAAAGTTTCTAGTGGTGGGGAGTGTTGCCGGCCCTGGAGCAAGGGTGGTTTGTTCCCGGGAGCGGGGACCCGCCTGGCCGGGCCATGAAAAGGGCGAACATAGCCCCTCCCTGCAACGATTTCCCCGGTATCCAGGATCCGATGGCTCCATTAGACCCTTAGCCCTCCCCACCAAACCCTGGTGTATATCACCGCTTAAAGGTTACGAGCGAGCGAGCAACTAGATTTCCCAGAAATTCTTTTTTCTGCAGTATTTTACAAGTCTCCTGATTCTTACCATGAGCTTCTTTGTGTGACCACATTTTCCAGTCTGTTCCATCGCATAGTGATGGCCTACTTCATGGCATATGATTCCAAAGGAGACTATGGAACGGTGGAAATCCACTCGCCTAGATCTTGGCCAGTAGCTTCCAGTGTTGGGGTTCCTCTTATTGAAAGTTACCTTCAAAGGACTTAGTTCGTAATGTCTAGTAAGTTTGTTAACTATCTTTACAACATCTATCTGTGATGGTAATATTTTCTCATATTCTTCCTTGAACTCTTTACGACCTTTTCCATAGAATTTCAGATAGTAGCCCATTTTCTCTTTCATTGCCTCCGCTATACTATACCCATTACTAAACTTTAATTTTAACTAACGAAAAGAAACGATTATATTCCTTCTTTTAGACTTCGTAATAAAATCTATAAGATAATTATTCACATATTTGTTAACTAATTCCTTCAATCACATATTACTCTACACGAGCATACATATTTTCATCAACGATCATGCCCTTCTTAACGCCCTGGGGCGCATCACCGCTTAAAACTTATGAGCGCGCAGTTTTGGTTAAGAATGCGAAAAAGATTACGAATCCTAGCAGCCCTACACCGTATTCAAGTCCACCAATAGCTCCCATTCTATCGAGTTGAATTAGTACCATTATTATCACTATTTCCAATAATATGATAAGGAACTGAGGAAACGACGGTAGTTTCAATTCACTCCCTCCGCTGGTTCTTGCTCTCAACCATTGTATGGGGCGCATCACCGCTTAAAGGTTATTTCATTTAGTAGTACTGAAGGTGTCGATAATATCATCCTTGAATTTTTCAAGTGTTATACCCATGATTTTTTCTCCCCGAATTGTAACTGGGTCCTTGTAGACGATTATCCGTTTTTTCCTGTTGAAGATCGCTACGACTTCTTCATCATCGAGATGGACAAAGGCGAGGAATTTGCCTTTGCCGAATATTCCGTAGTTGCCTTGAAGCGGGCTCTTATACGCCCCATAATTAGTGAAGCCTTGAAGATCTTTTAGATATTTTCTAGGTGATTCATTCATGTCATATGGATCTGTTTTATCCAAGTTCTTCGCCATCTCTATTATATTATTGAATCCTTCCTACCGCCATAGAATGGAGTGTATCGCCGCTTAAAGGTTACATGCGCGCGCCCTGATCCCAGATGGCTAGGACGTGTTTTGTAGGCGTGCCGTCGAGCCTTATCCTTAGCTCGGTGAGGGTGAGCTGGCACCTGCATCCTTGGATTGTGAATCCCCGTTTTTCCTCCATCATGTCTCCTCCTTGCGTGCGTACTAAGTGCAATGATTTCGGTACATGCGAGTTAATTTAATTCTATGTTTGCCTTCCTGGGTGCCTATGCGGTCAATGGCCTCCTTGATGCTTTTAGTTGGTGCATGTTTTTTGAGCCTGTCATATTCTTTCTTGGCGTGTATTTCATCGGCTATCTGCTTCTTGATCAGCCTACAGAAGGTCTTGGATGCTGGCTTCATAGTTAATAAATTATCGAGTAAGTAAATAACACTTCGCGCACGCGAGGAATATCACCGCTTAAGGGTTTGGGGAGTGTTGCCGGCCCTGGAGCAAGGGTTGAAAATCCCTGGGAGCAGGAGTTAGATTCACACACACGCGTTCCAAGGGATTAAATCTTTGGAAAAGGACAAAGAACCTGTCTTTATACCGTTCTAATCAAAAACACCGTTAAATGGTGACGAAACCCAATAAAAAGGCTGAATAGTGGGTTATCACACACCCATTTATTCGGGTTCATATTATCAAGGTTGTATGCATGATAGCCTAAAAATGGTAGATTAGGTTTATTATGGATAAACCCTTAATTTTTCCGGTGGTTTGGGATACGCCCGTTTGCTATGTGTAAGCCCAACATCGACGAACATTTGAGCCAAACTGAGTGCGAGGCCTTCGCCCTCTAACATAGGTACGCCTAACGCCTCCTGTAGCCTTTTTCCGAGTCCATGCAATCCTGTGCAACCTAGGATAAGAACCTGCGCCCCCTCCGCTAATGCCTTCTTACTGTTTTCTAGGAGAATCTGGTACGTTTTTTCAGTATCATCCACAAGTTGGAGAACGGTAAGTCCAGTCGGATAAACTCGAACCACATTTTCACCAAGGATGGGAGCGATCTGGCGGGCTGCCTCTCCAGGACCAACCACAGGTATGCTCACAGCCTGCTTTGCACCCTGAAGACCTGGATCTCCCATACAACTTATTACGACAGCGTCGTATCCCTGTTGTTCAGCCCATTCAACCTTTTTTATTACAAAGGGTGCTGCTAAAGCTTTGTCGTATTCTGATTCGATGGAGGCTGTACCGTAATCTATGTTGACGAAGTCAACCTTGGTATCCGGTCTGACATAGGGTTCCACACGCTCTCGTGTACCTTTAATGAAATCCTTCGTGATGATGGGTATAATCACTAAAATCCTCATGTTTTCTTCCTTCCAATATTGTTAGCTATCTATTAACTGATATGCTTTTCTCTTATATACGAAGTCGCTAAGCCATGAAGCTTTATCATGTCACTGGACTTTGTCTTTGCCCAGCAAGAGAAAAAATAAGGGTTTTATGTCACTTTTCCATTAGCTGCCTTATAGGTACGTGTTCTATATCCCATCTGAAGTGCTGGGGTCCGAAGATCTTAAGCCCCATGGATGTCTCCCACTCCTGCTCAATCTCGACGCCTATGACTGCAACGGGTCGCCCGGTCTCCCACTCGGCAGACCAGAAGTTGGCTAGGCCCCAGCCTGTCTCTGGGTCAACCACGTTTATGCAGTCCGGACTGGTGACCCAGGGCTTGCCGTCGAGCCAGGTGATGTGGTTCTCATTCTTGTACCAGATCTTTAGGTCGTGCCCCTCGTAGTCCCCTGTCCCTAGTATTCTGGCCATACCCCAGATGAAGCCATACTTGTCGTCCTGCCAGTAGTTCATTATCTGCCCCTCGAAGAGTTTGAAGCCTCTGCCGCCTAGGGTGTCGAGGGTGGCATCTACCGTCGACTTGCCCTTCTTCTTGGCCTCCCGCACATTCTCCCCGACATTCATCACTAGGGACTCGACGCCTGGGAACGCGTTCTTCTTCATATCTGGGACGGAGATATGGTGTATGCCCCTAGTTGAGGCCCCCGAGTACGTGGAGATGCCTTCAAGGATCTCCTCGAGTCTCTGAAAACATAGAACATCCTCAACGACGATCAGATCGCCCATGTTGGTTCCGAACACCGCTGGAGTGGGCTTCACGTTTCCGAGGTTGAAACAGTTCTGACCGATCTCTGGGGCCGCACGACTTCCCGCCGCTGTAGCATCGATGTAGGGTCTGTCCGCCATCGCGTGGTTGCACACAAGCCTCGCGAACCCAGGGGAGATCTCGAAGTGGAGCTCGGTGAGGGGGTTGCCGCCTGCCAGCTCAGCGAGGCGTTTCTCCCCCTTCTCGGTGCCTGTGCCTACTGGGTTGTCCGATCCTGGAATCTCCGACCAAATGTTGAGGGGGCACCACTCTCTGTCAGCGAACTTGATCGCCTCCCTCAGCAGCCTGCCTCTGTCGAGGGAGTACTTCGGATCCCGCTGGAGCCTCGCACGAGACCAAAGGTACCACTTCTCCTTCATCTCACTCGTAACACCGCCTCCGGTTCCGAGGTGTGAGAAGATGATCTCGTCATCAGGCACTTCGTCGAGATCTATTAGTCTTATCTTATGGCCAGCATCATGAACCCCGTCAACCATCTCTCCAACCGATTCTAGTGAGGGTGCAACCCCGCCTCCTCCTGTGGAGAGAACTGTGCTGCCGATTGTATAGTTCATTATATCGTCTTTTGTAAGAATTCTCATATCTTATCTGCAGCTATTCATTCTATTTATAAATATTTAAAGTTTAGTACTTTGTCGCTTTTTATAATTCTGCAGTTTCCATGTGTTCAACATTTCACGTGTGGTAGACAATAAAAAAGGGGAGTTGAGAGTATTTTCTACTTATATCCGAACATCTTCTTTGGGGGTGTCTTGGGAAAAGTTAACTTAGATTGTTTCAAGCCGAGTCTTACCAACATCTCCGCGAATTTAACGGTGACCAGTAAGGGATCAAGCACGGGGATATCTATCCTTTCTGCCAGTTTTTGGCCTAATCCTGTCATCCCGGTACATCCAAGTATGATAGCCTTTGCTCCGTCCTCTTTTATGGCCTTATCTGACTCTTCAACCAAGGCATCTACAGTTCTCTTGGTATCCTTGTTCAACTCCAGCACCGGGATGTTTACGGCACGAACTGAAGCAAGCTTTTGCGACAGGTTATATGATCTTATATTATCCTTAATCGCACACACCTCGTTTTGAAGCACGGTGACTATGGAGATCTTGTCCGCAAGAGCACTGGCGACCAACATCGAAGTCTCACATGGACCGAGAACAGGGATGTTGACTAATTCCTTGCCCGCCATAACGCCTGGATCGCCCATACAGCTTACTACTACCGCATCGGCACCCTCAGCCTCGCCTTCCTTGATCAGCCTCAGAATGTCAGGACTTGCCATAATAGCGTCATATCGGGATTCGATGGAAGGCGGTCCTTTCTCGATGCTGACTGATTCAAGTTCAGTATCATCGCATACGCCTGCCAATTTGTGTAATCGGTTAAGGTAGTCTTCGAGGAGTTCTATCCTAGGACTCGTACGAACGACGGGTCCAATAATTCGTATTTTCATTTCTATTAACATAATAACAAAAATAGGGTATAAAGTTTATCATTTTTTCAGAAACGTATTTATAAAGGAATTAGATAAATTGAAGCTGAAATGGTTAGGATTCTCTTTCCCTCCCCTATCATGAAAGTGACTAGAGAGAGAGAAACAGAAGTATCGGCTAGAACACTAGGAGAAGTTCTCGATAGACTTATCGAAAAATATGGTGAGTCATTCAGGGAAATAGTTTTTGAAGAGTCGGGCGAGATCAACAGGTACCTTAATTTTTACATCAAAGGCAGAAATGTCCCCGAACCCCGTAATATGGAGACCCGAGTGAGGGATGGAGACGAGATAGCCATACTGATAATAATAGGAGGGGGATGAGGGCTACGTCCCAAAAGCGTGGGCGACCTCTCTGAGTTCTTTATCTTTTATGTTTTTGTTTGAGATAACGTAATCCACATAATATATTTGCCCCATGAGGTCTTCGGGCAGTTCATATAGTCTCCACATCAACTCCTTTGCCTTGACCAGAAGCCCTAGTAATTCCTTCTTCAGACTGCTGGCTACCTCATAGGGCTCTTCACGGTAACCGAGGTCAACAGACTTCTCAAAAAGCATCGCCAGTTCCTCTCGGAAGGGATTTTTCTTAGCGATTCTCTGATTTAAGGCGTCGTTCGGTCTGTAGCTTCCAGCGTAGTATAGCGGGTTCTCGATATGTACTAGGGCCCACTTTTCCAGTTCCTTCTCCGACTCCTTTTCAACAGGTTTGGATAGATCAAAGTCGCACATCGTCAATCCTTCTTCGTCCACCAAGTAGTTGCCGGTGTAGGAGTTGGAGTGTACGTCCCTCAGCCCTAGGCTTGTGGCTCGGTTGCCCAACCATGTTCCATGTAATGCACCTGAATTGTGAAACTGTTTGAGAAGGTGTCCGCAGGAGGATCCGAGCCATTCAATATATTCCTTTATCACGTCTGGGTCAATTAGTTTGGTTATGCATGGAAACATTAGGGCGAAGAAAAGCTCTCCAACCCTGATATCGGACGGTATCCGATAATATGCGCTGTAGGCGACCGTCGGTATCCCCTTCTTCTTGAAGCCCTTTACCACCGTTTCTCGTCCGATCCTGTGGAGATGATCGAACATCTCGGGTCTATTTTTTGATTGGATATAATATATATTCTTGAAGGATGTCGTGCCAATTAGTTCGATCTTCTGTCCAAGTTCTTTAGCCTTGGTTGCGCCATAGAGTTCGCATCTATACTCCTCCTCTTGCATGAACCCCCAAAGAATAGATCTATGGCACATGTTAGGGTCGTCGTAGAGCTGGTGGGTGTATATTCTGCTGGCGTCGTATATCGGTCTGGACACGCCATTGGGAATGCCTATACCCTTAGCTTTAAACCATCCTCCTTTATATGCAAGTAAGATTGAGCGGTTACCACTCTCGTAAGCCTCGAAGGATGGAAAGTCGTATTCACCGATAAAATCGCACATTATTGGGACTTGATCCTTGCCGAAGGGGTTGGAATGTTCCTTTAAAAATTTAGATTGATTATTCACCAGCCAGAACGTGGTCTTATGCCTCAACTGGCTCGTATAATCATCGATTGAAGTATCCATGAATTTAGCGATCCTTTTACGATACATAAATCTTTATTTATATATAGGTTCTTGTGCAGATTCGCCTAATAATCGTTGTGTGTTAATATAAAAAATAGGGTTAGATTTTAGGTTGTTTAGATAGTGATGATCCCTAAAGAGTTAAGGATCCACCAGATGCGTTCTAGAGCTACATTGTAGTACATGCTGATTAGTACGGCGAAGCCTACTCCGAAGGCTATCATAAGGAAGTGACGTCCTATTTTTGCGGATGTCCCGAGGATACCCTTGTGTTCCTTCGTGAAGATGAAGTAACTCAAAGATGTTATGAAGATGATGAACATCAGTATCCTATTGAATTGGTCAAGAGGTGAAGTACCTACTACGTCGATGGCTTGGCTGAGAAACACAAGAATGTTGCCCTGCCAAAGGGAGCCTAACGACAACCCCGCACCGACTGCAACTACCCATAGGAAGCCGTATCGTGAGATCCATTTAATGTTGGGATCGGGATGTAGCCTAAGGTATAGCAATAGGCCAAAGATGAGACCGGGTAATAGGATGACTTGTCCCTGCATTATAGGTTTGATGCCTGTCCTCATAACAACTCCCCATGTCATGACAAAGCTATGTCCCATTCCGCCGCCGACGAGAAGTGTTTCCACAAATCGCCAGCCTGGCCAGTCCTTGAACATGAATGAAAGGCTGATGAGTATCAGTATTATAGGCACCCAGGTAGATATGAGACCTCCACTCATTTCGGCGATCTCCTTTCCATATAGTCACCGATGATCATTGCACAGCCTAGTATAACTGTTAGAGCAGACATCAGGGAGAAGGCGTCGGCAACAGTTGTTCCCCAGCTCTTGTATCCCTGAAGCTTTTCCAGTTGGGCTCCTCCTCCTGCACCGATGGGCATGCCAGGAGATACGTGGGGGTAGTATGCAGCGGCGGACATGGCGCACATTCCTGCGGGCATTATCATAACCGGTACCTTGTATCGCCCATAGGCGTGCCGGATAATGTAGTCCATCAAACCACTCCAGCTGTTTGGGAAGAGTATGAGATCCCAATCCGAAGCCGTGTATATCCCCTCCATTATAGGAAGGTCTTCCACCGGAGTGTCAAATCGATCCGTGGGAAACATTGCTCTGAAATCGTCGCATGTGGTTGCCCATCCTCGTTCCGCTCCTATAAAGAAGCCGAACTCGACATAGTCCACTCCATACACCTTATCAGGCGGCAGTTCGATCTCATATGTGTCCTTCATTATATCCCAGAAGTTAACGCAATCAGCTGATTGGAACACCATGATTATTTTGAGGTTGTTGGGTGCGTTGAGCACTAGATTAAGGGTTGCAGCGCATAACGGTGCGAGATCGCCATAGTTAAAGCCCGAAAGCTGAGACATGTAAACTACTGTACTTCCGTCTGGCAGATCTAGGATATAGTCGTAGAAATCCTTTGTCATCGTTGGAACTCCTATCGGTAGATTTAGAGGTACGATAACAGGGATAATCATGCAGATAGTAAACACCGCTAATATCGCGTTATTTGGTATATTCTGCAGTTTCACCCATATGCTCTCTGTTTTCTCAGACATATTTCTATGCCTCCTCCTCGTACATGTATCCCCTCTCTTGACCTAGTATGGTTCTAATCATTATGAAAACCATACCCAAGCCTACACAGAGCAGACCGGCACGGTATGCTGCGGCGGTGATGACAGTGAAGAGATAGACTCCTACCGGACCTAAAAACGGGAACAGGTAGGCACCCAGCGGAGCATCGTAGAGAAATATCAACAGTGCAGGGATGATTAGAAAAGCTCCCTCCACACTCCGGATTTTGAACGCTCTATAGACGGCTGTAACGGAATAGAAGGCAGAAACAAAGCAGATAAGACCAGATATTGGGGCGTACCAGACAGAAAACAGCCAGCTATACTGAGGCGATCCAGATCCAACGAACAGCCCCACTATTATGAAGATCATCATTATGGCGATGGTGGAGATGCTGTATAACCACTGGAATTTGATAGGGTCGTTCTCCATTCTGATGATCCTTGGTATGTGAAAGCTGAGTAGAGCAATGATGCCTAGACCTACAGAGACCGCTGTAGCCAAGGATGACCATTGCTGGAATATGATGCTCCAATAGTTTGCAACCGGATTGGGGAAGAAGATCTTGATGAGGATTACGACGACGATGAAGCCTGTTATCGCCAGAGGAATTTGTCTACGATAAAGTACTGACATAGCTTTTCACCTTACATACCCAACAAATTAGCGAAATCGATCCCAGCTGCGACTGCGATTCCACCAACGAATGTCAAAGCGAGCAACAGAAATTTCATTAGGTCCTCGGCGAAGATGTTGGCCTTTTGCTTGGGATCATCAGAGATATATGCTCCGGCGGCGTAGATCTCCTCGAATATAAGGGAATAATCAGCAAATGCGACGAGGTAAGGCACATTTTCTATATAATCGGTTCCTCCAATTATGAACGCACCTGCCCTTTTCGCAATCTCGCAGAAAGCGGGAGTCTCAGCCCACCATACTCCGAGCATGATCTGACAGCCGGGTTTGTCGTATTTGTGAACCGTATCGTTTCCAGCGATATACGCCATCTGAGATGGATAGTAGCGGATATCTTCCAACTTATGGAGCTCCGGTGCACCATGAGTCCTGTATCCCTCCGTGAGGACATCGTCCACCATGGGGATCAACGGTGTTCGAATAGTTCCACTCAATATCTTCACTCCCATATCTGCAGCAAACTTCGTGGTGTAGCCCATGATGCTCATAGTTATAATATGCCCAGGAGTCCCCTGTGGATCGTCGATTGGAGCGGCACCCAAGGGAAACCAAGCAGGCACTCCCTTTTCTGCACACAGTCCTATAGCCTCTTCAAGTGCATCCATTGCGGGAAACTTTCTGATAGATGGGATCTTTCCCTGTGATACGTTCCATTGAGAATACCAGATAGAAGCACATGTTATAAGTAACATAAGCAGCGCGAACGTGTGTTGTATTACCATTGTTTTCCAAAGATACATACATTCATTATTTATATATAACTTTTGAGGCTTATCCTTACTGGAGGCAGAAGAAAACGACCCTCTCTAGGTCTTTAGATTCCCAAATTGACATACTCAGATTGACGCTTATCGTATTAATCCTTTCAATGGTCTGGTTTATCTTTAATCCCATATGGTTCCCGCAGGCAGAATTGAAGTATGATTTCATGAGGTTCTTTCTACTTGGAGTGGCTTCTTTGGCGACGGTAGTTACTTATATAAACTATAAAAGAAAGTTAAAGGATCAGGTAATATCCGAGGAAGATTAGGCTTGTTTCGGGTTGATAAGGTTACGCCCAAAGATGAGGAGGAGATGATCAGGAAAGCCGCGGATAAGATCCAAGAATATGGAATGGATCTGGCCGCCGTCCTATTTCTACAAAGCTATAAACCTCTCACCTATGTAGGGGGACAGATGGGGCGATTCATGATATTCCCTTTCTTCTACATGTTAGGTGGGAATATCACCCAAGAGGCTGAAAAGTTTTTCATGATCTTCGAGAATAGAGATAATGTTGAGAAGCTTATCAAGCTGCTAGAGAAAAGATCGATTAAAAAGGGCTCGGAGAAGACTGGGAAGAGAGAAGAAGTCGACAATGTTCGCCAGAAGTTAGGTTGGCGGCGTTTCCTCCCATTCTAATATTTCGTTATAGACTTTTCAACTTTCACGTAATATAGAATAAATATTTAAAAGGATACGTTATCCCTTAAAGAAGTAAAATGGTAACTCTCAGTAAACCTAATGAAGAGATGAGGTATATTCTGGTAACGGATGTAGGGAGCACGACTACGAAGGCCCGATTCTTCCACAGGAGAGACGGTGAGTGGAGGTTCCTCGTTGCAGGCGAGGCGCCCACTACGGTAGAATCCCCCTATGAGGATGTCACCCTAGGTGTAAGGAACGCAGTCAGTGAGGTGGAAGAACTGACGGGACACCACATCCTCTCAGAGGATGGAAGCGGCATCGCCGTTCCATATGACGGCAATATGGGTGTCGACCTCTACTGTACGACGAGCAGTGCTGGCGGCGGTCTCCAGATGATGGTCGCCGGCCTCATCAAAATGATGACGGCAGAGAGCGCAAATAGGGCCGCACTAGGCGCAGGCAGCATAGTCATGGATGTAATTGCACGCGACGACGGCCGCAAACCGTATGAGAAGATAAAGAGGATCCGTAATCTTCGGCCAGACATGATCTTGTTGGCGGGTGGAGTGGATGGTGGTGCAACAACCCATGTAATGGAAGTCGCTGAACTTATCAAGGCAGCAGAACCCAAGGCTAGGCTTGGAGTTTCATACGAGCTTCCCCTAGTATACGCTGGCAATAATGCGCTACGTCCTCAGATAGAGAAGCTGATGAGTAGCATCTTTGCATTAACTATGGTAGATAACCTGCGACCCGTTCTCGCGGTAGAGAATACAGAACCTGCGAGGAGAGCAATCCACGAGTTATTCATGGAGCACGTGATGTCTCATGCGCCTGGATACCTAAAGTTGATGAAGTGGACGAATGTAAACATAATGCCGACGCCCGCAGGTGAGGGCATGGCCATACAACTTATCGCCGATACATTCAATGAGAACGTTCTAGGCGTCGGTCTCGGTGGCGCAACGACAAACGTCTACTCTGTCGTCGACGATCGCTTCGTCCGGAGCGTCAGTGCAAACCTCGGGATGAGCTACAGTGTCACCAATGTCATGAAGGAAGCTAGCATCAAGAATATCATGCGTTGGCTACCGTTCAAGCTCGACGAGGAAGACGTTGCGAGCAGACTAATGAATAAGATGATCAGGCCGACGACCATCCCCCAGACCCTTGAAGATCTCATCATCGAGCACTCTGTGGCGCGGGAGGCGCTACGCCTCGGTCTCAATCACCACAAAACCATAGCAACAAGGCTTAAGGGTGTTCATGTAGATCGGTCAATCGGCGATGTATTCCAAGATGCGATGGCGGAAACCTATATAGATATGATGAATATAGATATCATTGCTGGAACTGGTGGCCTCCTGAGCCATGCCCCGTGGAGGGGTCAATCCTTTCTAATTCTGACGGATGCATTCCAACCCGAGGGAATTACGAAGATTTTCCAGGATAGCGTCTTTATGATACCCCATCTCGGCGTCCTCTCGACGGTCTACCGGGAGGCGGCGTGGAATATCTTCGATAAGGACTGTCTCGTCAGGCTCGGCACTGTCATCGCCCCAGCCGGAACCGGTAACCTCGGGGATCCAGTGATGACTGTGGAACTGGAAATACCCAATGGAGATATCCTGAAGGAGAATCTGAAGTTCGGCGAGATCAAACGCATCGAATTAGATGAGAGTCAGAAGATCAACGTCGTCATAACACCCCATAAGGGATATGATATAGGCGCAGGATCCGGGCACAAAATCGAGAGCACCGTCATGGGTGGAGTAGTAGGTATAGTATTCGACGCTAGGGGGCGACCTCTCAAACTACCTGAGGAAGAGAGCGAGAGGAAGGAGACGTTGCTGATGTGGTTCGATATCATGGATCTATACCCAGATGAGGAGCTTAAGAGCTTGTGTGAGGCGAGAACTTGATGAAGGAGAAGAAAGTCTCGAAAGAAGCTTACGCCTACACGCCTGGCTTGAAGGTCAAACAGGCGATGATGGTCTCCAAGACAAGGCGGCTGCCCATATTCGGTGAGGTTTACGTCAATGTTGGGGATGAGGTCAACTACGATACTGTCATTGCGAAGACCCATATAAGCGGTGACGCCGAGGTCGTTAAGGTAGCTGCGCTCCTAGGCTTCGCCTCAAAGCCTACCGATTTATTAGCATATATGAAGAAGAAGATCGGGGATCAGGTATCAAAAGGTGAGGTAATCGCTGGCTACTCCGTTCTGTTTGGTCTCTTAAAGAAATGGGCATACTCTCCAATAGATGGAATACTGGAGTCTGCCTCCACTGTGACTGGCCAAGTCATCGTCAGGGGTCGGCCCATACCCGTGGAAATCGAAGCATATATCCCCGGCAAGGTCATTAAGGTGCTCCCGAGGGAGGGTGCGGTCATCGAGACGAACGCCGCCCTCATCCAAGGCATATTCGGCATCGGCGGCGAGATACAAGGCAAGATAAAGATGGTGGTTGACTCACCCGACGAGGAATTGACTGCGGATCGCATAATGTCTGAGGACAAGGGGGCGGTGCTCATCGGAGGATCACTGGCGACCCTTGATGCCCTCAGGAAAGGCGTGGAGTTCGGGGTCTCATGCATTATCACGGGAGGTGTCCGCCATGATGATGTCACGGCTTTAATAGGGGAGGAGATCGGCGTTGCCATCACTGGTCAGGAGGAGGTTGGCATCACACTCATCATCACCGAAGGCTTTGGGAAGATGAGGATGTCCCAGCGAACCTTTGATCTCCTGAAGCGGTTCGATGGGTATATGGCATCTGTGAACGGAGCCACTCAGATAAGGGCGGGCGTCATGCGCCCAGAGATCATTATACCCCATGAGGAGAGTTTCGAGAAGGCGTCAAGCGTCGAGCTGGCTATAGGCATGTTGCTAGGGACACCTGTCCGAATAATCAGGCGGCCATACTTCGGAGCCATTGGTAATGTAGTGAATCTACCAGTCGAGTTACAGCAGATTAAAACGAAGTCTTACGTGAGGGTTCTGGAGGTAGAACTCGAAGATGGCAGGATTGTGACAGTTCCCCGGGCGAATGTCGAGATAATCGAAGAATAGGAATATTCATCTCTCTAGCGATAAGAGGAAACTAACTGCTAAGTTTGTGTAGGGGATCATGTGTGCATTAGGTTGTTTCTTCATATATAAAAAATTTAAATAAGATTAATTAGAGAATTTTAAACAGGTGTGAAAAGAATGGAATTTTTAGTATCTTAGATGGCAGGCTACCCGATGGTTATTCCCAACTTCAACTAGATTCGGCTCTTCTTTTCTGCAGATTTCATTTGCGTGTGGACATCTTGGTTGGAATCTGCATCCTGGAGGTAGATCTATGGGGTTGGGAATCTCTCCTGAAATAGTAACTTTGCTCTTACGAGCAGTTGGATCAGGAATAGGAACTGCTGAGACTAGGGCTTGAGTGTAGGGATGTAAAGGATTCTTCAATAATTCTTCTGTTTCTGCTTCCTCTACGAATTTTCCTAAATACATTATAGCTATTTTATCGCATACCTGCCTAGTGGTAGCTAGGTCATGTGTAATGTAGAGGTATGAGACATCCATCTCATCTCTGAGTTTGAACATTAGTTTGAGTATAGATGACCTTATGGAGACATCCAGCATTGAGACTGGTTCATCTGCGACTATGAATTTTGGGTTCATTATTATGGCCCTTGCTATAGCTACCCTCTGTCTCTGCCCTCCGCTTAACTCGTGTGGAAACCGGTAGAAGAACTCCTCTGGTGGTACGAGTTCGACCGTTTTAAGTGCGTTGGTAACATGCTCTTCCTCGTTTCCTATATTATGGACAACCAACGGCTCTGATATGAAATCGAATATGTTCATCTTAGGGTCAAGGGCCTCGTAGGGATCCTGAAAGATTATCTGAGCTCGTTTACGAAACTCATTCAGCTCTCTCTTCTTCAATGAGAAGACAGCTTGATCTCCTAATTGTACCTCCCCGGAAGTCGGCTCAATTAGCCTCAGTATCACCCTACCCGTTGTCGTCTTTCCGCATCCGCTCTCCCCAACTAAACCGAAGATTTGGCGTTTTTTAATGTCGAAGCTTATTCCGTCGACGGCCTTCACATAACGTTTTTGTCTTGAAATCAGGTCTTCGATTATGCCGGTTCTTACTGGGAACCACTTCTTCAGGTTACGAACTCTAACTACTATTTCACCAGATGACAAGATACAAAATGCCCCCTTTTTAATTCAACTATTTTAGGATCCTCCTTCCTACAGACGTCTTCTACATATGGACACCTTGGATGGAACCTGCACCCGTTTGGGGGTGATATAAGGTTAGGAGGACTTCCGAAGATTGGTTCAAAACTTTTCTTATCTCCACTGACACTCGGAAAGTTGGCGATAAGCCCTTGTGTGTAAGGGTGTTCAGGATGCTTGAAGATGGTTAAACTATCCGAACACTCAACTATCTTACCTGCATACATTATAGCTGTCTTGTTACATGTGTCTGCTATCACCGAGAGATCGTGGGTTATCATTATCATTGAAAGCCCAAGTTTCTCTCTCAGGCTTCTAATAAGCTCAAGAATCTGAGCCTGAACTATAACGTCAAGAGCTGTTACAGGCTCGTCAGCTATGATAAGATCTGGGTTACAGGATAGAGCCATGGCTATGATGACTCTTTGCTTCATCCCTCCGCTGAACTCGTGGGGGTATTCTCTTGCTCTGTCTGGGTCGATACCGACAAGTGAGAATAGTTCTCTGACCCGTTCCCATGCTACCTCTTTTGTGATATTCTCATGAGTTAAGATTCCCTGTCTTATCTGTTCTCCAACCCTGAAAACCGGGTTTAACGAGTTCATGGCTCCCTGAAAAACAAGAGATATCTGTTTCATTCTAATTTCTTTTCTAAAAATTTCCTCGTCCATTGTGAGGAGATCTACGTTGTTTAGAAGAACCTTTCCAGAAAGAACTTCGGCATTAGATGGAAGAAGACGAATTATGGTAAGGGCAGTCGTCGTTTTTCCACAGCCACTCTCACCAGCCAACCCAAGTGCATCTCCTTTTTCTATCTTGAGGTTGACATTATCAACGGCTTTAACTTTTCCACCCTTTGTATCGAAGTAGGTTCTTAGGTTTTGGATGTCCAGTAATGTCATATCACTTTACCTCTTCCTGATTCTTGGGTTTACAACTTGGTCGAGTGCGTAGCCTATGAAGGCGAAAGAAAGTACCACTAGGGTGATGCATATGCCTGGTGGTATAATATACCAGTAGAAGCCAGAGAAAAGGGAGCCAACGCTGAATGCGTAGTGAAGTGTCATCCCCCAGCTAATGTGGGTTGGGTCTCCTAATCCAAGGAAACTTAAACTAGCTGCTGAAAGAATAGAGCTTCCAACCCTTAAAACCATCTGAGCGACTATCAAAGGAAGAACATTTGGAATGATATGTCGAATAATTATCCTAGTGTCAGAAGCTCCTATTGCTCTCGCTGACTCGATGAATGGCTTCTCCTTCAAAGATAAGACCTGTGCTCTAAGAACACGGGCTGTTCCAGTCCAACCTTGTATCCCAATAACTAATATCATATTCCAGAAGGTAGCACCCAAGATGGAAGCTAAAACTATCATCAACGGTAGACCTGGAATAACTAAAAATATGTCTGTGAACCTCATCAGCAATTCTTCTGTCGTTCCACCGAAGTAACCTGCAGAAACTCCAACGAGCGTTCCAATTATGGCTGTAACTAACGTAGCTAAAAATCCTATCGTCAGAGATACTTTTCCGCCATAAATTATCAATGATAATAGATCCCTTCCAAGTTCGTCTGTACCTATCAAATATTTAGATGTGGGGGGCTTTAGTATGGCATTCATATCACCTTGAATTGAACCAATTGAGTACGGAGCCAATATCTCAGCAAAGACTGAAATAAAAATAAAGAAAAGCAAAATAAATAACCCAAGGAGCCCGAGTTTACTCTCCTTATACTGTTCCCAGAACTTTATTATGCTTCTCTCATATCCTTTTATCTTTATTTTTTGCATGGTTTTCATATCCCCTTCTTACTCGTATCTCACCCTAGGGTCGAGATACCCATAGATTATTTCCGCTAGGTAGTTAGCTAATATTGCGGAGATCGTTATTATGAGAAATGCTCCTTGGAGTACTGGATAATCCTCCTGCATAACAGCTCTATATATCAATAGCCCAACCCCAGGCCAAGTAAACACCGTTTCGGTTGTCACTGCACCACCGATTATGAAGCCAAGCTGCATCAGTATTACAGTGGTTATGGGGAGCATCGCGTTCCTCAATACGTTATGAAGCAAGATAGTGCGATTCGATAAACCTAGAGATTTAGCTGTCGTAACATAGTCCTCTGAGAATACGTCCAGCAATGAATTCCTCGTTATAAGGAACATCCCCCCAATATTTCCTATCCCTAAGGTCATCATTGGAAGGAAAAGGTGATGTGCAACATCTACGATATATGAGAAGCTGTTTTCATGTACCAACCAGGGAGTGGATATGCCGATTACAGGAAAAAGGTCAAGTTGAACTGAGAAGTATAAAAGAAGCAATCCACCCA
>Ga0307378_10000722_pt1 | contig 56376 bp, 39 predicted proteins | sample UN1MG_FD_202238 | JGI IMG/M metagenome (GOLD analysis project Ga0307378, IMG submission 202238) | Soil microbial communities from Risofladan, Vaasa, Finland - UN-1 | ecosystem: Environmental > Terrestrial > Soil > Coastal area > Acid sulfate soil | place: Finland: Risofladan, Vaasa | collected... | reverse complement strand
TTTGTCGTTGTTTAAGCCCAACAGCTTTCGCTGCCTGGGGCACGGTGTATCCCATAATTACAAGTCTTATTGCTAATAGTCTTTGTCGCACTCGGGGATTAGGTTCTTTCTTGGCGATCCTTGCCAGATCATCTGGGGTAAGGCCGGTGTGCACCTTTAATTGTCTTGGCATTCCAGAACTCCTTAACTAATTCTCTCTGGAATACCTATCGGTTATCGGCAATTAATATCTTGAATTGGTATAACGGGACAGTACTGGTTTTTTTATGTCTTGAAACGTACAAAGAGGGCCTATTGAGAAATTTCGAGCAGGGGGAGGTAGATGTTGCTGTCAGGGAATTTTGTAAATTATAAGTTTCTTGTTTTTCTTGCGTTTATCTACCCATACTGAATATTGTTCCTGCGCAGCTCCTGCAAAATCCGGCTTTTGGTCTTCGTTCTTCAGAATGCTCACGACATATCCGGCCTGCCTGGGGGGGGCGGTTTCATATATCAGTGTTTTTCGCTCGGCATAGAAACTTATCCGGCTGTCCGGCACGGCGATCAGGTCATCCCGTGTTGTGTTTTCCTTTAGCCACGCTGCAGCGGTTCTATAACCCGGCTTGTCCGAACCGGGGCGGCTCAGCAGTTTGGGCAGGCAGATAGCCGTGCCGGTTATCAACAGAATAAAGAACCACAACCGACAATTCTGGCCGGAAGCCGGCCGGGATTTGGAAAATCGATTCGCGAGCCAATCTGCCGAAACTTCCAGGCCGATGGGCACATAGAAAATCGTTAAAACGACTAACGGCAAGCTGTGCCTTCTGCTGATATACTGCCAGTTGTAATACAACATAATGAGCATAACAACATTGAGTGCCGCCAAAGCCGGCACGAAAAACCTCTCTATTTCCGTTGCCGAAGATTGTTTGCGGAAGCGAAAATAAATGCCGATCAACAATGGCGGCACGAAATAGTACATCAGATTCTCACTTATTACTCCGGCAAGTTCGACGAATGCTTTTAAAATCTTGCCTGGAGCATCGGAGGTCGTATTTACATTGTTGTCGCTATTAATTTCATGTTCCCGGATTTTCTCTGATTCCCCTGGATTGAAAAAGCCGATGAAGTTTCTCAATTTTGCCGGCAGGAACTTTCCTCTTGCTGTCATGTATGGAGCGGCAGGAATTGCAAAGCCGATTAGAAGAACGGACAATGCACAGAGCAACTTGGGTCTGCTCATGCCCGGTTTCGGCGAAAAGAGCCTGATAAATATCCATAAGGCTCCATAAATAAGCAATTGTGCGCATTCAGGCCGGATTGTATGCCCGAGCCCGGCAACAAAACCGGTCACTCCGAACAACCACCATTTACCCTGTTTTGCTCCCCAAATCAAAAACAAAAAACCCGAAGCTAAAAACAGAATGTGCGGCCATTCCCTCAATACTTCACTTACAAACTTCGCAGGATACGGCAGAATTATGAGGATAAAAATCGCCCAGAAACTTCTCTTGCCTCCGATCAGAAGTTTTCCAATGAAATACAAAGGGATTAACGCAAGCAGCCGGCACAACAATGTGATACTTTGAGCCGAGTATATCCACGTGAACAATGATGAACTGTCACTTAAAGAAGTGACAAGTTTATGGGCCGCAAAAATGAGAAACGTATATCCGAAGGGAAGCCCTTTGATAACGTCCTGTGGTTCGCTTGAAAACTTCTTTGCCTCCTGGATATACCATACGCCGTCCTTGGTAATTACAACGGTTGAGGTAATCAGGTATATGCCTATTCCAAGAGCGATTACTAATAAAATCGCAAGGTGGGTGAGGTCTTGCCGTTTAATAAATCGATTCACGGTTTTACTGAGCGACATTCTCATCTCTGCTCATATAGAAACCTCATCGTCCATAGAGGCCGAGCTGACACTGTATCTCGCAACCTTCCAAAGGCTACGCTTATCCCTTGAAGAATAACAGGAACACCACAATAGATGCCAGAGCTATCCCAGCCGGCACCATGAAGATCGGGCGCCACTGGAACTTACCTTCTTTTCTGAATTTGTCCATAATCATGCCGGCGAACTGCGTGCCGATGAACAGGCCGATACCGGTAGTTGCGGCGAAAAGCATCGCCTGCGTAGAACTCTGTATATCTTCAGAAGCCTGACTATTTGCGAATATCTGGCCGACGATCACAAAGAGCACGTAGGCCATGCCGTGGAAAGACTGGCCGGCAACTATGAGCCATCGCGGTTTCCCGCTGATATAAACGAGATACAGCAGGAACCAGAACGTTGCCCCGATGAGCAAAGTCCATTTCGGGCCGAGTTTATCGAGGAAAAGTGCCATCAAAAAGAAGGTGCCCGCCGCCTGGACGGCCTGTGCGATGGCCATCGAGGCCGGGACGTTCTTGCTGGGGATGCCCATGTCCTGCATAAACGGTGCCGTACCGAGAAAATAGAATTGCATCAGGCCGAAGAAGATCATTGAGACTATTATGAAGAGCAGGAAGTTGGCATTCGTGAGAAGCGCCATAGCCTTAATAATTGGAATCTCGCCCGTTCCGGACGGTCTCATTGCCGGCAGGAGCACGAGGCACCCGATTCCCATAATGACAGAAAGAATTGCTCCGAGATAGAGGCAGTCGGCTCCTTTTTCCCCGGTCTTGAATATCCATCGCCAGCCGGTTAGGGACCAGCCGATCAAGGCCCATGCAACCGGCGCCCAGAGGAATATTTTACCCTGGGTGCCGACGTCCGAAACATTTGCAAAAAGGACTGCGTTGACCAGCGGCAGGGTGGCTGCATAGCAAAGGCAATAGAGAATCATGACCGAAAAGAGGCTCTTGAAGGTTGTTTTGCGGGCCGCCAGAAACAGCAGGACGGCGCCGATAAGGTGCGCGCCTCCGAGAATCCACTCTGTGTTGAGATATTTATCTGCGAGCAGCCCGGCGAGAAGGGGCGAGACGATGCAGGCCAGTGGCAGGGTGGCATAGATCCATCCGGTCTGCTTGCCGCTCATTTTCAGGGGGCCCACAAGTCGTGCCGCGAGCACCGGCATCCAGGCGCCCCAGATCGCGTACTCCATAAACATTGCAAAGCTCAGGGCAAAGTACAGTTTCCATTCCATTTTAATCTCCTTGTATTATGTAAGGTTAAGACTGTTGCTGCTGCTCGGCGGATGCAGGCTCCGAAGCTTTTGTGACATCATCGCGGAAGAGTGCACACAGTGCCAGCAACAGGACGACCGAGACGATTGCAATGATAGCAAAGACTGGATTCCATTTACATACGCCATCGGCGGTGTAACGCTCAATCAGCTTGACGCTGACGAATGTTCCGACAAACTGGCCGATGCCATAGCAGAGCAGGACGTACAGGCCCTGGGCCTGGGCCCGCATTTCCGGCGGTGCCTTCTTATCGACATAAACCTGTCCGCCGACGAAGAAGAAGCCGAAAATGACGCCGTGCACGAGGATAGCGATATAATACAGGAAGTTCTGATCTGCCGTGACTCCACCCCACAAAGCGACATATCGTATCGTTAGCGCTCCCAGTCCAATCGCCATCGTCCACTTGACGCCGAAACGCTTAAGAGCCAGCGGCACGAGAAGCATCAGGAAAATCTCGACCGCCTGCCCCCAGTTCATAAGAAACGTCACCAGCTTGAAGCCCTGGCTTTCGAAGAACTGGGAGCCGAGCGAGAAGTACAGTGTGAAGGGAATCATGACCAGCAATGAGATAATAAAGAACAAGGTGAAGTTGCGGTCTTTGAGCAGAGTCAGCGCCCGCAGCCCGAGTGCATCGACAATAGATGCCTTCTGGCCCTTGGCCGGCGGCGGGGTGTTCGGCAGGGTCAGATTCAGGATCGCCGTGACGAGCGCCGTACCGGCTCCGCAGTAGAGGGGGATAAGCGTGCTATCGATTTTACTGTCGAACAACCACAATGCTGCGACGCCGAACACGCCGGACGCGACCCAGCCGATCGAGCCGAAGACGCGGATCTGCGGGAATTTATCCGATGGGAAGTTTGCCATGGCGATTGCGTTGGTTAAGCTCCATGTCGGCATGTAGCAGAACATCGCTAATAGCAGGATTACGAACAAAGCCGCGGAACTGTCCTGCCGGGCTCCGAGGAAGAACAAAAAGGCGCATGCAACGTTCAGTGCTAACAATACCTTCTGACTGGCAAAGTGCCGGTCTGCGATCATACACAACACCGGGGCGACAGCGCAGCCCAGCGGCATCACGGCGAGAATCCAGAATTGCCATGTCGACGAGACTCCGGTTTTGCCCAAGTATCCCGCTAGTTGCACCCACCAGACGGCAAACATCATATATTGAAGGAACATCATGATGCTGAGACGAATCCTGATGCTTGTTGAGGGCTTATCCATTTTGTTCTCCTTAACCTGTTTTCACATTCTCACTGACGGGGTCTGAATCTCCGGCGTGTTTTATTGGCCGTAACTGCCAAGTCTTTCGGCTGCCAGCTTGACGTCGCCGAACCTATCGTTGCCTGCTTCGCGCTCGATCGCCAGGGTGCCGTTGAATCCGATTTCTCCAAGCGCGTTCAAAAAGGCCTCGGTTTGCACCTGCCCGTCGCCCCAGGGGACCTCGGCGCCCCAAGTGCCCGGCTGCGTCGTCCGGTTCGCATCCTTAACGTGAATATGCTTGATCCAGGGCGCCAGTACCCTCACCGCCTCGATCGGGTTGCCCTTGTCATAAAGAATTATATTCGCCGGGTCGAAATTGACGCCGATAGCCGGGTGGTCCAATTCTTCGAGAAAACTTCGCAGCTCTTCGGCCGTCTCCTGGCCTGTTTCCAGCAGCAGTATAATATCCTTTTCGCCCGCAGCGTCGGCCAGAGATACGATCCGTTCGTAAAATATCTCGGAATATGAGATATCGCTTTCGTCGATAAAGCCGGCGTGCATCGAGAGGTATTTTACGCCGAGTTTCACTGTTACGTCGGCGGCGCCCAGAAACAGCTCCTGGTTTTGCTCCCAGTATTCATCCGGCCCGATGCCGCCGGTGACTTTGATGCTGTCGAGCGTCGAATAATCTTCCTGTGGAAAGTCGATCATCGTCGCGCTGATGGTCCAGTTTTTACTCTGCACGGCTGTAAGGAAATCGTTCCCGTCCGCTCCCAGTGCAGCTCTGACTCCCAGGTGTACATGTTCGATTCCGATTTTATTCATTGCATCCGCCACCCCATTTACGTCCGTTTGTAGCGACCAGCTGCAAACTCCTATCGGCCAATTCTTACATTTCATTGTATGATTCTCCAATTCAAATTCTTATCTTTGCTTAGCCAATCGAAACGCGTTGCCCCTTGCTTGCCGACAGTTTTTCGGCCTCGACGATTCTTACCGAATTCATCGACTGGGCCAGGGTTGTTATCTCCTCGATCTTTGCTCCACTGACAGCCTTGGCGAAATGGGCGATTTCCAGGAACCAGCCGTCTGACTTTTCAACCTCCGGCGTAAAAGCATCTCCCTCGGCCGGGCAGACCCGAAACGCCGGTTCCCGCGTCAGGTCGTAAACAAGCGTTGCTTTTTCCAGCACAATATTAAAGCTCATTTCGAAACCGAACGCCGGCATCATTCCCCAGCCGCCCTCTGCGGTTATCGCCGTATCATTGTCGTAAAGGTACTGGGTCGAAATGTGTATCAAACCGCCGCCGGGGCCTTTCGCTCCGGCGCTGCAAACGGCTTTCGGCATTCCGAACAGATACTGTACATAGTCCGTGTCGTGGATATGCAGGTCCAGGGCCACTCCTCCGCTGCGCTTCTCGTCCAGGAACCAGTTGTCGATGCTCCAGGTCGGAGCCGAGCCGAGGCGTTGAAACGTCCCGGCGATAACTTTGCCGTACTTGCCGGAGTCAATTATTTCTTTGGCTTTGGCGTATTCGGGCCAGAACCGGACGCAGTGCCCGATCTGCAGGATTTTTCCGCTGCGTTCGGCCTCGGCTATCATCGGCTCACAGTCCCTGGCTGTCAGTGCCATCGGTTTTTCGCACATGACATTGATCCCTGCCGACAGTGCCTTTATCGAGGTGTCCGGATGCAGATAAGTCGGCAGCGTTATCGAGACCGCATCGAGCTTCTCATCGAGAAGCATCTTGTCGAAATCTGTATATACGTTCAGGCTGCCGAAATCAACCGCTTCGGAGGCGTCTCCGATGTTGCCTACCGCTCTTTTTGTGTCCTCTTCTATATTCGGGTTTACATCACAGATCGCCACGACTTCTGCATCTTCGACCTTCTTCCAGCACTTATAGTGCGTCTGACCCATAAACCCGAAGCCCACAATGCCTACTTTTAACATATTTTTCATTACAGAAATCCTCTGAGTTTATTGCCGGTCATTTAGTTCTCTCTTCATAACGGGAGCATTTTATCAGAGCCGGAACTATTCGCAAACCCATTTATCCAAAAATTATAAAGGATAAATTTTTATCTCCCGGACTTTGGTTTGGGACTTGCAGAGATGATTCGCGAATCGCTTTTGCCGGTAATCTTTTTTGCATTTAGGGCTTACTCGCCGGGCGAAGGAACCGAGGCGGTCCAGTTGTCGGGATCGTTGCCGTAGTCGGTCGGGACCTTTCGCGTTAAGGCCATGCCGTTGCCGTCCGCTTCGACGGGCCAGAGGTCTATTCCATTCGGACAATTTTCGGGATGGGAGCCGTCACTGTAATTGACCCTGTCGATGCGGATGTATTGGCGTATGCCCTCTTTGTCCACGTCGCCGGGCATGCTAAGCTCCAGGCTTTCGCCGGCGTTGCTCAGGTTGCCGTCGTAGGGGCCGATGCCTCGTCTTCGCTCGGCATGAACAAGCTCTTCAGTCTGAGCGGAGTCGAAGGCTGCCGGCTTTTTGACTATCAATATATAACCGCCGGCAGGAATGGTAACAGGGCTGTCGGCCGGGAAGATAAACTCGATGCCGTCAGTGAACTTCCACGGCTCGCCTGTTACATCGTTGTATAGCGTCACCGGCTCGGCGCTGATGTTGTGCAGCTCAATGTATTCGTATTGATCGTTGGTATATGAGCAGCCTTCCGGCCAGTCGGGATTGTACATTATTTCGCTGATGACGATTGGGCCGACCTTCGGATACGAATTGACCGAGCCCGGCGTGTTTTCTTCCATCGCTACGAAATTATAATTATTCGTGCTGGATTTATAATACCGTCCGAAGGAGACACCCGTCTCCGAAGCGCCGAAATCCTCCACGTTGCGATAGCCCGTTAATACATCGTTTTGCGCCGAGCTCAGGTACAACTGTTCGCCGTTCTCGCTCAGGGCAAAAGGTTCATAAGAAGCCGGATCGTTCACGTTGCCAAAATTCAGGTCTTCGTACAAAACAAGGTATCCATTCGGGCCGATTGTTGTGCCGTTGGCAATCTTGTATTTGAAAAGGTTATCGTTGCTGTCACTCAGGAACCAGCCGCCAATATTAATCGCTGTGCCGGTCGTATTGTATAATTCGATCCAGTCCGAAGCATCGGCGTGTGAATGAGCAAGGACTTCGTTAATCACGATGGCGCCCGGTTCGGGGACAATGCCGCTGTCATCCTGTCCCGGCGAGCCGTCTGCGTAAGCGCTTGGACGCCAGGAGTCTTTTTCGCCCCAACTGTTCGGATCGGGATTCATCGAATCGATAATTGTCAGCGAAAAACCTTCGCCATCGGTAATCGAGCGCCAGCCATTTTCATAGCGGAAGTCCAGGATCATCCTGCCGATAGCATCCTGGAGTTCGATCTTTTCACCGGCATTGTTCAGCTTGCCGGAGTATTGGCCTGCGATGTAGATATTTGTGCCGTATCGTGCTTCGAAGATGTTACGGTCCTGGACGACGACTACATATTCGCCTGCTGCAAGCTCGATGCCCGGGAAGGTGAAATCGATGCCGTTCGTGAAGCTTACCAGGTTCAGGTTGATTGTTTCGGCGCCGATATTCTTTAGCTCGATGAACTCTTCGGTGTCGCGGGCATCTTGCCCGCGATCCGAGGGCGGGACGCCCTCGACACAGGGCGGGTTATACATTATCTCGGTTATGCGCAGATTCTCCACTACAGGACCTACGGCAAAGACCGCTTCGTTCAGCGCACTCCATGTCTCGCCGCTCAATACCCTTGCCTTGACCTGAACACTGTGCGGCAGCGTAATCGGGCTGGTATATTCCATCACACCATCCGCGCCGCTATCATCGGAATCGCCTCCGCTTGCGAGAAGTTCTGCGGAGATGAGAAAGTCGGAGCTTGTGGTGGAGCTGTTCATGGCGTGGATGGCCAATAAATTGTCGCCCTGCTGTAGAGTGTCGAGAAAATCAGAAATGTCGATGTTCTCTAACAGGACTGCCACCGAATCGGAATGGCTGGTGCCGGCCCTGGAGTTCCAGGCCGGCGTGCCGTTGAAGTTTCGTCTGGCCACCTCAACGCCGTTAAGGTAGGCGACAAAACCGTCATCGTATCTGACGTTCAGCGTCAAAGAAGTGTAGTTGGTATCGATTGTGAATGGGATGCGGACGTAGCACGTCGCATTTCTGGCGTACATTTGTTCCTGGAGGTCGAGGCTGATGAAGTTCTCGAAACCGGTGGTTCTCTCGAATCCGACGCCGCCGGGTGAGCCGGTGCAGGAGAACCATGCCAAATCATCGAAATCACCGCTGTCTTTCCATTCGTCGCCGACCGGGCCGATAGGAACGAGCACTCGCTTGTCGGCACTCTCAGGCACGAGTGCGGTTGCCTGCGGCGTTGTGTCCTGTATGCGCGGATCGGAGCCGTCGAGCGTGTACCATATTGTCCCGGCCGGGGCAGTCATCGAGAGCGAGTCTTCAGACGAAATTTGGCCGCCGTGCTGATATGCCCCGTTTATACCGAAGACCGGCGCATCGACGTCTGGATACCAGCCCCGGCTTTTTAGCTGGTTAAGGACGATTGCCTTTCGCTGCGGGAAGTATTCACGATTGAGCCAGTCGCGCTCTCGAATCCATTCGACGTCTCTGGTATAGGGCGTCGAGCGGTGGTTGTCACCCCATCGAGCCGACTCGCCGACGACGGCCCGGTCCACTTCGTTAAGACGTATCTGATAGAGGTTCATTGCGCCTTGCGGAGTAAGAATGCCGTCGTTGAAAAAGTGACGGTGCACATGGTCGGCGAAGAGCATGCGATATTCGGCATTATCTGTCAGCCTATTGTGAAGACGTGTCGGGCCGCCGCTATCGTTTCTGCGCGTTACGTCGTCGTTAAGCCCCTCCATGACATGCTCGGCATCCCAGCTATGGTATCGCCATCGGCTGTCGGGGTCGACGCGGCTGCGCGTCGCATACCAGTTTTGATGTGCCCAGTCTGTATTGCCGACGTAATAGTTCGTTATCAGGTAATCGATCAGGTTCGGTACATCCAGATACTGCTGTATCGATTGGTACTGCTCATTAGTTCCGAGGCCGGAATTGGCGAGGCTGAACATTCTGTTGTAGTCTGTGCCGGAGCCGTTTATGATTGTGCCGGAGTTGTGCTTGAGAACATCGTAGTCTTTATCTTCCCCTCCGAAGTAAGCGGCGGCGAAATGCTCATCCGGCCGTTCGTGAAGCCAGTACAATCCCCAGTATAGGCCGTTGAGATACAAGTGGACGTGCCTGCCGTAAGGTGCGTAACCGCCCGTGGCGTTCTGAATGTCGGATACGAACTGGTCCCGTGTGTATTGAGCCAAATCGCGCTGACTCATTCCCGGCCTGCTGACTCCGACCCCACCACCGTAGGCCCAGGAGTTATTCATGCGGGCATCGACCACGAGCGTATCGAACTGGTCAGGTGCATCTTCGCCAAAAACCGGAAACCTGAGCTTTGGACTGCCATACCGGCCCTGGAATTTCAATCTCATCGAGAGTTTATCCATCTTCCATCTTTGAGGGCTGGTACCGCCGACAATCATTACAGCGCAGTTGATTTGGAAGCCTTCACTGCCATCGGGGAATATCAGCTCGGCGGAGACCGCCCGCTCACTTATCTCACCCTGGATATAGATGCCCTGGCCGCCGCTTTTGAACCAGTCATCGACATCCATTGCCAGTGAGAGTGTCGGGACGGACTTGAGGTCGTCTTTTATCGTGTCCCGATAGGATGGATCGTTGACGACTTCTTGATCCATCTCGAAGTCGCCCCTGCCTGTATGCGCCCAGTTGGTGGGAAAGCCTGCCGGACTGGCGGGTTGCCGGATGACATCGTCGAGAAAGATATAGGTCTGGGCATCTATATTAGTGGGTTTGAAGCCCGGCTTGAAAGCCATTGCCCGCAGAGTCGTTGTTGTCCTGATCGGGATAGGATTCGTGTAGGCCGTGCCTGTTAGAAATCGGCCGGCAGCGTCAAACGGCTCTGTGCCGTCCAGCGTGTAATAAACGGTTGCATCCTTCGTTTCTGTAGCGATTGTGACGGAGAAAGGCGTATCGTAAAACCCGCGGTCGTGGCTGAATTTCGTGTCTGCGACCTCGCCCAAATACGCATCGTTATTTTGTGCTGTCGGACTGGGAGATCCGAAAACCTGCCAGTTGTCGCCGGCATCGGGGTAGCGGCCGAAGGAAATGTTCGTAGTCTGGTTGGCAAAGATGATGTTGTCAATCATGGTGACGCTGTCACTGTCGAAAAGGCCGATTTCTTCGCCGTCGGCATCGAGTTTGAAATTCGCGTGCAGGCCGGAGTCGGTCGTATCGTTGTCGGCCCATATCAACAGATAACCACCTGCCGGGATGGTCGTTGCAGCAGTATTATGAACTGGTATCCGCCACTTTGTGGGGACGGACAGATTGTCCGTCAGGTACATGCCGCCTATATTGATAGCATCGGGACCGTAGTTGTGGATTTCGATCCAGTCATCGTACTGGCCTTGCGGGTCCTGGATACAATCGCTGTTGGAAGCCATGAACTCATTGATTGCCAGCGGTATCCCTTCCAGGTTCGATTGATCAGCCAGGAGGGCGAAATCGTATAGATTGATTATGTCGTCAGCATTAAGGTTGGCTATGCTTTCCGGTGGGGCCGGCCACTGCCTGGCAAAAAGCTGCACATCCAGCAAATCAACCAGGCAGTCCCGGTTCAAGTCGCCTTCCGGACACTTTGCATACAAAAAACCAACCAAAAATGCTGTTAAGGTCAGACTGAACGATGAAAGTTTGATCCATCTGATCATTTTTTATTCCCTTCCTCATTAATGGTTTGGGCTACCGACCGTGGCTTAATCCTTTTAACCTCTTATATCAGGCTATCTTAACATACAGAGAATGGTTAAGTCAATGCTTATTTATGTTTACTACAGCCGGAGGGTGTTGCCAGATTTTCTGGCAAGCGATTTTTCGTTCTTAAATGCTTGCTCTCAAAGTCGGGAATTTTCTCTATCGTCATTGCGAGGCCACAGCATGTGGCCGTGGCAATCTTTATATTTCGAACGGTTGAGATTGCTTCGCTTCGCTCCTATGGAAATAAACGGTTTTTGCTGCGGAAGGATTGAGATTGCCACAGTCGCTGCGCTCCTTCGCAATGACATTAGTGGGCTATTTTCTTTTTTATGCATCCTGAGAATCAGGTCAGGTGCTCGCAATGACAAAGAACACAATCCTTTGCAAGAGAGAAGCTTATGTGGTGCCAGAGAAATTAGCCACACCCCAGCCGGATCGGTTTAATTGATGCTTCTCAGGGATGTTGCCCAGGAGAATACTTGTTGGAATTGAAATTTATGAAATCTTCGGTGCGGTTTTCTAATGTGGTGCGAACTGTGATTTCAGTTCCATTATTTCTTTGAGCTTCTCTTCCGCTTTCTTTCGCTCGGTAATATCCCTGATTACGCCGATCGAGCCGGTCGTTTCGCCATCGGTATTTTTCAAGACGCTCAGTGAAATATCAACGTCGATTAGCGTGCCGTCCTTCTTAATCATAACGGTTTCCAGATGGTGCTGCATTCCCTTTTGCCTGACGTCTTGTGCTCTTATTCTTTCCCATTCCCGGGCGGGGTACAGGGAACTGATTGGTTTGAGATACAGGTCGTCCTTACCCATCCCCAAAAATCCCTCGGTAAACTTGTTCCATGAAATCAGCCGCTCCTGCTTATCGACCAATGTAATAGCGACGGTTGAGTTTTCGAAGATTGTCCGGTACTTTTCTTCCATGAACCGGCGTTCGTCTTCGGCATTCTTACGCTGTGTGATGTCATCCATCGCGATAATCAGATGGGTGCAGCCATCAATCATAACCGGTTCTACGCTGATACAGAACCAGGGCATAATCTGCTCGTTGTCCACTTTAAGCGTCGGATGTATTTCCAACTCCTGCACAGATTGGCCCGAATTCAGCACACTGCTTATAGCGTTTTTGAGCAAACATTCTGCGCAAGCTCTTCCGAATCCGCATCCCTTGTCACTGTCGTCGCTGTTTATGCAGCCCAGAGCGTAACCGATCCGATGATTGACGATATGGCGATACTCTCTGTGCAGCATTCGCTTGATCGTATCGTTCGCGCGACCGATGATCATATCCTGATCGGCCAGCAGCATCCCAACCGGAGCCGCATGGAATATGGTCTCCAGATTCTTTTGCCTTCTGTCCAGGGCCTCCTCGACTTTCTTGCGTTTGATGACCTTCTCGATTGTTTTTGGAACGGCTTTAAGGTAATTTCGGTCGAAGTCTTTAGGCAGATAGTCATAGGTGCCGGCCCTCCATGCGTTAATCGCCACCTGTTCATCGGCAGCCCCTGTGATCAGTATTATGGGGACATCCTTGATCGAATTCAGGATATCGAGTGCGGTGCCGTCCCCAAGAGAGTAGTCGGAGACGATAATATCAAACTGATTGGATTTCAATATCTCTTTGGCTTCTGAAATGGATCGGGCCGCTTTGTAATCATACAGCAGCTTTTCATCTTCGACAAAGCGCTCGAAAGCCATGCGATCGAGTTTGTTATCTTCAATCAGTAAAACTTTGTATTTTGTATGTTCCATTACGGCGTACGGGCGGTTCGCGAACCGCCCCTACAACAACTTATTACCTGAATTTTAGTTTTCGAGGGCATTTGTAATTTTTTCAACCAGATCCGTGCAATCGAACGGCTTGGTCACATAGTCCGCAATGCCATAGACCGAGGCTGCAGCTATATCCTGTGCCTCGCAGAGCGCTGTGCACATTATTACAGGGATGTCTTTTGTGTCCGGGTGTTTTCTTAGCTGTTCGAGCATCTCGTGGCCGTTCATAACGGGCATGTTTGTGTCCAACAGGATAATATCCGGTTTTTCTTTTACCGCCTTCTGAAGCCCTTCTTGTCCATCGGAGGCGGTAATAATATCAAAACTATTTGACTCAAGCCTGCATTGAATGGTGTCGACCAAATCAGGCTCATCATCGACGAGAAGTATCCTGACCTGGGCGGTTTTGCCTTTTGCCCTGTACCGCACCTGGTGCAGGGTTGGCTTAAACAACTTCAACATCTTAACTTTCCTTTCCGTCAGGCCAGCATTGCCTTTTTCGGAGTTGCCGGACTGATCAACATCCGCCAAAGGAGGTAGGGTGGGCATTGCCCGCCAACATTGAAAATGGTGTGCAGTGCACACCCTACAAACTACAAACTTCTATCGACTTGCGCACGCGGGCACATTACGAGAAGTAGTCTCGCCGCTTTGAAAAAGGCGAAAAGATTAAAATTCCTTTCTTAGCCTGTGTGTTATAGGACGATAAAATTGCCGATTGCCGAATTCCGAATGTCGATTTTCAAATCGAAAATCTCAAATTTAGTTGCCTGTCAGGACTTTTTCCGACGAATCCGGAGTTTCCCTCATTTCCTCACTCAGAATCTTTTCCAGCGAGGTAAGATTTGAAAGCAGCTCTTCGGTGGCAGCCGGATTCTTTTCATTTTGCAGCCTTTTGATTCTCTCCAGCAGTTCCTTCTTGGTGGCCTGCCTGTCGTTTTTTGATGACAGCATCGGCCTGTCTCGCATTTGCCTGAACTTGGACATGGCATCGTCGGGAATCGGCTCGCCCTTATAAATATGTGGAGAGAGAAATACGATCAGCTCGGAATTTTTGGCAACTTTTTTTGTGCTCTTGAACAGTTCGCCGATAATCGGCAAATCGGCGACAAACGGGATCTGGTCTACCTCTTTTGGTTTTTTCCTGCCGTCTGAGACCGCCGAAAATAACGACCTGACCGTCCTTCAGCAGGAGCGATGTGTTGGCTTTCCTGGTATCTTGACAACATACCTGGATTCAATCATGCTGGTGCTCTTCCTTTCTGTGGATGACATAAATAGTGACGGTCATCTCGCATTCCAAGTGGACAGTTCCCTGATCGTCGGCATTAATTCCGACCGAGTCGATACACACCTTTTTGGGGCTGTCCTGGAGTTTGTCCATCAGGGCCACAATGTTTGCATAGCTGCCCAAAACGCTCAACATCGCCTGCTGTTTGGTGATATAGTGATTAGACTTCGAGCGTTTCTCATCGGATGCCGGGCTGCCCGTCGAAAATGTCAATAGAGAGACAATGCAGCCTGCCTCTTCAGATTTGGTCTGGATATTGGTGAAGAAACGTCCTGCTTCGACCGGGTCGAATAATTCAAGATGAGTCTGTCTGAATTTCTCCTGAAGTTCTTCGAGCTTGCTTTTCTTAACTGTCAGGTCGTGACGAGTCGTTTGATTTTTTCTATCAAGATGCTTGACAGCCGACTCATATCGTTGTGCCGCCATAAGATAATTCCGGTGCGGTGCGACAATCCGGTTGTAGACGGCGACGGCTCCGATCAGCACAATCGCCGCGAGCAAGGCGGTCCTTGCCGGACGCTTCGATTTTGTCAAATGTTCCCGTAACATCAACAAACATTCCTTTTACTGAATTAGTGAACAGCGAATCGAGTACTTCACCAGAGGCTCCGATCCGCTGTATTTTTCGGTTCCGATCAGCGAAGCTGATTCTATGTTTTTGCATGTACTGAGCGCATCGACGAAAAGATAAATGGCTCCGTAGGAAAGCGCCTGACCATCGAGCAGCATCCTGGAATTGTCACTGCTGCGAAGTCCCGTGAGCCTTACCGTTTTGGGTGTTGCTTGCCTGATATCAGAGAGGATTCGACCCCATTTCATGGGCGAACAGGAGCTCAAAGCGTCCTCCGTGACATCAAGTTTCTCGGAAAGGTCAGTGATTTGCTCCTGTAATAATGCTTTTTCTTTCAGCAGTTCCGGCATGTTCCTGCTGACCTGCGTTTGTCTGTTTTGTTTTATATGCGCGTTGACCCTTTTGCCTTTAGCAATGAGAAATCCGACGCTCAGGATGAGCAGAAATATGATTGCCGCTGCAATATTTGCTATGATTAAAGTCTGTTTTTCCGCTGCTTTGGCCTCGATCAGCTCCGGTGGAAGAAGATCGATATTCAGGCCGGGACCCGGAACGTTCAGGAGTTTCATCGCCAGCCCGACGGCCATGGTCAGATGCACGTGTTCTAGTGTTCTGACTTCGAGCTTTAGCCGGCCGAGTTTCGCTTTAAGCGATTCTGTTGTTTCGGAAACGGACCGGCCGTTTATGTCCGTAACCAGCGTGACATTCCATTTATAGTGCTTATCGGAGTCCTCAAGCTCGTAGAACTTCATCACGGCATTGATTTTTTCCGCGAGCCATTGAGAATATTCTTCTGACTGCAACGTTTCCGGCTCGATCCGTTCGGTTCTGACGAAATCCAGCCGCCGGCTTCTGAACAGAGACAAAGTGAGCGTTCCATCGCAGACGACGGCAAACAGGCGGTTCGTATTAAATGTCCCTGCGATTTTTTTTGGATAACACGCCCTGATATAGGCCATCCATGCGGGTTCAATCGTATCGATATTCAAACCTTCCTTGCTGAAGGTCGTGGAGGCAGCAGTAATCTTCTGCCGATCGGTGGCAACGACGAGCACCCGGCGGTCCGGTGACTTTCCCGACGATTTGATGCCGCAGAAATCGACCGCCGCTTTTTTGATCGGCAGCACGGCATAGTGTTTGACTTCATTGTGCACAAATTGCCTTGCATTGCTCCGGGCATCTTTGGGCAAATCCAGAATTTGCATCAGAGTCGGATTGGCAATGAGACAGAGGGCAGTGCGATGTGAGTGAATTCTGTTTTTGGCTTTCAGTTTCTTAATCGCTTTGGCCAGAACCTTCGCGTTTTCGATGTTGCCGTTTTTTATTGCCCCATGGGGGACAGGGCAACCCGCCGCCTTTATTAATTTAACGCCGTCTTTGTTCTTCCTTAGCAGTGCCAGCGTTATCCGGCCGTCCGAAATATTAATACCCAATGCCGTTCTGGACTCTAACATTATTCGTTTAACCTCAAATGGCCGATATCGGCCGAAAGGTCTATGAACTCTATCCCATTGCCGGCCGCAATCACCCTGGCAACCTGTTCTTCGTCGAGAAAATTTTCTTCCCGAAGAATGCTCATCAGAGGCTGTCCGCTCTCCGTGTGCTTGTCAAGAACGGCCTGGAGAACCTTCTGGTCGCCAATCTCCCGGCGAAGCGCCGTAATTATCGGATCCTGATATTCCATAATAACAGTATCGACATCGCCTTATGATGACTTAAAGACAAATATCGTCTGAAACATATTGCAGCACACGGCGGCAGCCTCAGGACCGGCAACGATCTTTGCCGGAACTCTGTGACAGTCTTGGTTGTCACAGAAATTACAGAAGTGGCCGGTGATTAATGCCGATACTTTTCATCTGAAAAGGTTTGGCATATATTTGAGGCCGGAGGGCCGGAAGTAATTAACGAATCATGCAAAGGACCGGAAAATGGAAGAAGCTGTTGATCGTCCCGAGAAAATCGTAACTGTCACTTGTGACACCACGATAAGGTCGGCCGTGGACCTGATGTCCGGTAACCAGATAGGCTGTCTGATAGTGAATGACCGCAGCGGGAAATTTGCGGGCATCGTGACAGAACGGGATATCGTCACCCGGGCGGTTGCCTCTTCGATGGACCTTGAAAAGGCCACGATTACGGAGATTATGACTCCGCAGGTTGTTTCTTGCTCTGTCGGGACTCCGGCCGGCCGGGCGCAGGAGATTATGGCCGCAAATCACATTCGCCACCTTCCCGTTATTGACAACGGCGTGGTTGTCGGAATCCTCTCGGCCCGCGATTTGATGGGACAGCAACTGCTCGAAGACAGAGCGGCGGCTGAAGACGTTGCGATGCTTGCCAATTGCCTCAAGAGCATAGAGCTCAGTGAAGCGGCAGATACGGTCACCGAAGAAGTGCCCAAGCTTTTTCAAGCCACCCGGTGTCTGCTGTGTCTATGGGATACGTCATCAAATTCTCACGAGCAGAGTGACAAGCCCCCGGCCGTGGCAAGCGACACCGATTGTTTGTGCAGCAAAGAATTCCTCAAGCCTCCGATCGAAGGCGACGAAATTCTCGGTGGAAGTGGATTTTATCGTGACAGTGTTCCGGATGAGTGCCGGAAGGCCGGTGCTCAAAGACCCCGCATGGTGATTCCGCTGTCGATCCTGGGTCTTAATGAAAACATCAAAGAACAATTGTCCGGCTATTTATGCATGTGTGGATTGGCTCACAGCAGCATTGTCAACAGGGAGTTGATTTCTTATAAGGCGAAACTTACGCGGGAGATTCTGACGTCTCATCTGACCAACGCCAGTCTCTATCATCAGGCAAGGATAACGTCACTGACCGATGCACTCACGGGCGTCGGCTCAAGAAGACTTCTCGAGGATAAGCTCGAAGCGGAATGCGCCCGTGCCAAAAGGTACAAGCGTTCATTCTCGGTAGCCATCATCGACCTCGATAATTTTAAAACTGTTAATGATGTATTTGGCCATGCCACAGGTGACGATGCGCTCAAAAAACTTGCCGAATGCATGAAAAGCCAGAAGAGGATCCCGGATATACTCGCCCGCTATGGTGGTGACGAGTTTGTCATCCTGATGCCTGAAACCGAAGCGTGCGATGCTCTGACATTCATGGAGAGGATTCGAGCGAAAGTCCAGCAAATAGAGGTTCAGGAAAACGTCTCGATGACAATCAGTTGCGGGATTGCGCAAAGTATGCCCGATTTCAGCGACTCTTCCAGCGATGTGATCCGCAGGGCCGACCTGGCTCTGTACGAAGCCAAGAGCGCCGGCCGGAACTGTGCCGAGCTCTGGAATAAAAAAATGTCAAAGGTTCTCAAAGCCGGCGACATTGAGTTTGAAAGGATTAAGAAGCTTAAAAGACGTGTTGCAGGCCTGTCGGAGCAGGCGGAGAAGATGTTTATTCAAAGCATCTGGGGATTGGTCCAGGCCCTTGAGGCTAAAGATCCTTATGCGAAAAAACATTCCGAAAGCGTGATGCACTATGCCGTCGGTATTGCCGGGATGATGGAAATTCCCCCCAAACGGTTAGAGGTTCTTCGCCGTGCTGCTATGATCCACGATATCGGAAATATCGGGATTCCGGATGCAATTCTATCCAAACCCGGCAGATTGACGCCCCGTGAGCGCAAGATCATCGAGCAGCATCCGCTCATAGCAGTTCGCATCCTTGACAAGATGAGCTTTCTGAAACAAGAGGTCGCCATTGTTCGATCCCATCATGAGAAATGGAACGGCCGGGGATATCCGGATGGTCTTTCCAATACTTCGATACCGATTGGTGCTCGAATCCTGGCTGTAGCCGATACGTTTGATGCTCTGATATCGGATCGACCTTATCATAATTCGCGGTCCATAGCCGAAGCAATCGAGATATTGAGCGATTCATCCGGATACGATTTTGATCCCGAGGTTGTCAATACATTGGTCATGTGGGTCCGGAAGGTTCAAAACCAGCTCGGCAAGGTGGATCAACTTACGCCGGAAGATTTGCCGGATTCACAAAAGCACCTCGACAAAAGATTTATGGCTGAGCTTGTTGCTGATACTTACGCAGTTGATGTTTGATATTTTCGATACGAACCTTAAAAGGCGGGTGCGAGGAAAAATAACTGCCGAGATCAAATTGGCTGGGAGGCGAGTTCAGTTTTGCTAAGCGCGAGAATAATTGCACGCAGGCGCCAGGCTCATAGCCAGCCGCAGCAACCAGCCGTACTCCGAGCCGGTCCGCTTCGGATTCCAGATCCTTTGAATAAGCGCTCTCAAGGAATTGAACTCCGACCTTGCGCAGCCAGCCGGAAAGGACCCCGCGAAGCGGTGCTGCCCGGGATGCTGCGGCAATTGCCGAATTGCTGACGATACGGTTCATCGCGTGTCCCCGGATGACGTGACCCATCTCGTGACCGAGGATGCATGCGATCTCGTTCTGATCGTACCGGCACAGTTCAACCAGCGATTGGGTCACAAAGATGAAACCACCCGGCAAAGCAAAGGCATTCGGCTCGGTGCCTTTGACGGTTTCAAAACTGAATCTACGAGACTTGTTGGCGACACAGTCAGCCAGGCGATTGCCTATTTCGTCCAACATTTGGTCGGTCTGTGGTTCCTGGCTATGCCCTAATTGCTGTCTGATTTCACGTGCCAGGTCATGGCCGACCTCATATTCGACTTTGATAGCATCGGCTTCGCTGCCGGTTAGCGATTGCCACATCCACCTGGCCTTGCGAACTTTCGGCCCGACCTTTCTGCCCAAATTGTAGAATAGCCCGCTCAATTTGCGTCGTCTCCTTAACGAGCCCGAAGGCAAGATTAATGAGAGTGTTGGGGCTCGAACCCAAGACCTACGGCTTAAAAGGCCGTTGCTCTACCAACTGAGCTACACTCCCAGTATTTTGCATATATATACTACTAAAAGAAGAATTCTGCAAGAAAATTAACTGTAAACTTTATTTACAAGGCATTTGACCGATAATTTCGATTGACTCTGCGACTATATAGTGATAAAATAGATAAGAATTCGGTGCAGAATGAAATGCCCTCATGGTCGATGACCGCGACTTTAGGGCTGGAAGGTTATTGAAAAACCGCGGTCACCGGTCTATGGCAGCGGTGAAGATGGAGGCAGAACATAGTCATGTCTGTGAAAGTTTCTTTTCTACCCTTGATTCTGGTTATATTTTGGGCGGCTTCTGCCTTGCCGGCAGAAAATTCCGGCAATATGACGCTGGTAATCAACGAGCTGATGGCTGACAATACCGGCTCGGCGCGCGATCAGAACGGCGATGACGACGACTGGATCGAGATTTACAACAGCGGCGATTCGGCCGTAAATATCGGCCGAATGTATCTTACGGATAATCAGTCGGCTGCCGCCGGATGGCGTGTGCCCGATAATAATCCGGCTGTGACCACTATTGCCCCAAAGGGCTATCTGCTGATCTGGGCCGATGGCGAGACGAACGAGGGTACGCTGCATGCCGATTTCAAGCTCGGTTCCGACGGCGAGAATATCCGTTTGTTTGCCGCCGACGGTAAAACTCTGATCGATGAGGTGACTTTTGGCTCGCAGGCCGAAGACCGCTCTTACGGCCGGATGCCCGACGGCAGCGGTAACTGGCAGACTCTCGCCGCTCCCACGCCGGGCAAGTCTAACTCGTCGGCGCCCATTTCCGTTGTGATTACGGAGATTATGTACCATCCGTATCATCCGGATCGCGTGCCGGAGGATATCGGCGCCGAATATATAGAGCTTTTCAACCGCGGGTCCGAGCCTGTCAGCCTTTCGGGCTGGCGGATCAGCAACGGCGTGGACTTTGTATTCCCCGATGTGATTCTTGGAGCCGGGGAGTATCTTGTTGTGGCCGCGGATGTAGATATTCTCAAATCCATGTACCCGTGGGTAAGCAACGTTGTCGGCGGCTGGTTGGGCCGGCTGAGCAACAGGGGCGAGTCGGTCGAGATTCTTGACGACGCGGGCGTGCAGATCGACAGGGTCCGATACGCTGACGAGGGTGACTGGATGGTGCGCGAGCTGGGACCCCTGGATCGCGGTCATCGGGGCTGGATGTGGGCTACTGAGCACGATGGCGGCGGCAAATCGCTGGAATTGATAAACGCTGACATGCCGAACGAGTACGGCCAGAACTGGGCCCCAAGCAATCGCAATAACGGCTCGCCCGGGATGAGAAACTCGGTTTCCGATGAGAATGTCGCACCCTTTATTCTGGATGTAACGCATACACCGATTGTCCCGAGGGACAACGATGCAGTAGTAGTCACAGCCCGAATTATGGATGAACTTCGGACAAACATTACTGCGACGCTGCATTATCGAGTTGATGTTTCGGAATATCAGAGTGCAGACGTCTACCCTCATCACGATCCTGCAAGTTACAACAATATTACAATGTTTGATGACGGAGCACACGGTGACGGCGCGGCTAATGACGGTATATATGGAGCGGCGATACCCGCTCAGCGGGATGGTACGATAGTGGAGTTCTATATCGAGACGCGAGACGCCGTCTTCTACTCGCGGACCTGGCCCGCACCGAGCTTCGTAGACGAAATACCGGAGCAGGTGACCAACGCTCTTTATCAGGTGGATAACACCTTTGACGGTTATGCGTCCTGGCAGCCGGGCCGCCAGCCGATTTATTACCTGATAATGACCGAAATGGAACGCGGAAGGCTGGAATACATCGGGACCCATAGCAATTTGTACGGGCCGGACTCGCAGATGAACGCTACGTTAATCAGCGTCGACGGCGTCGATGTGAAGGTTCGTTATAATCTCGGAGTGCGGAATCGCGGGCACGGCACGCGGAACGATCCGCCGAACAACTATCGCCTGAACTTCCCGCACGACCGGCCGTGGAAAGGCGTCACGGCAATCATTTTGAACTCAAAATATACATATTACCAACTGGCAGGCAATACACTTTTCCAGCTCTCGGGACTGCCGCAGCCCGACGTCACGGCCGTGCAGGTTAGAGTCAACGGGCAGAACCTGGCCGAGTCCGGGCAAAGCATGTACGGCTCCTATGTCCACATCGAAGCCATCGACAGTGACTTTGCCGGCAACCATTTTCCGGACAATGCCGGCGGCAACGCTTACAAAGGTATGCGGGACAACGGCCCGGCCGACCTGCAATACCGGGGGTCGAATCCCGACTCTTACCGAAACAGCTATTTCAAGGATACCAACGTGGCCGAGGACGACTGGACAGGTCTGATGGACCTATGCTATGTTATGTCCGAGACACCGGATGACATTTATGTTGAAGAGGTCAAACGCGTTGTTAATGTGGACAAGTGGCTGCGTTTCTTCGCGATCAATGCTCTGCTGGACAACAGCGAAACGTCTCTTGCAAACGGTTATGGCGATGATTACTACCTCTATCAAGGTGTTGAAGATCCACGGTTTGTGCTTATTCAGCACGATCTGGACACTATTTTCGGCCGGAGCGGCAGTACCACCAGCAGCATTTTCCGATCTTCGCCGGTCCAGACCATAGACCGTTTTCTCAAACATCCTGAGTTTATCGGGCGATATTACTTCCACCTTAAAAATCTGATCGAGACAACACTCTCCGAAGAACAGCTCAGGCCGTTTCTGGATGATCTGCTGGGAGATTTTGTTCCGCCCAATGTGATTCAGAATATGATGAATTTCGTTGAGGCACGAAACAGGCATGTCCTTTCGCTGATCCCTTCGGAATTGACCGTCCAGACCGATCTGCCGCAGTCGAACGGATACTTCCAGAGCAGTGCTAACGCTTTTACCCTCTATGGAACCGCCGACTCCGTCAAGACTCGCTCTGTTCTGGTTGACGGTCAGATGGCCGAGTGGTTGCCGGTCGATGGGATGTGGGACTTCGGAGGCGCCTCCGGCGTTACTGAAACACTCATAGGAAGCGGTTCGATCTGGAAATACCTCGACGACGGCTCCGACCAGGGAACGGCACAAGAAGGAACAAACTGGTTTGCCGATTCGAGTTACGACGATACGCTCTGGCTCGAAGGGCCGGCCGAACTTGGATATGGCGATGCGTCTCAGGGCCGGCCCGAAGCGACCGTTGTTAACAGCGGCACGAGCCGGAACTTCTTTATTACGACCTATTTCAGACGCTCGTTTAATATTTACGATGCTTCACAATATTCGAAGCTGCTTTTAAGATTGGTGCGTGACGACGGCGCGGTGGTGTACATCAACGGAGTGGAAGTGGCGCGCAGCAATATGCCCGATGGAGCGGTAGATTTTCTGACCTTAGCCAACAGCAGCGTCGGAGATACGGATGAATATATCTTTTCCGAGTTTACGGTGGACGCGGGCCTGCTGACCAACGGCACCAACATCATCGCGGTCGAGATTCACCAGTCTTCGGCTACGAGCAGCGACATCAGCTTCGATCTCGAACTCAACGGAATCATGCCGTCCGGCGGCTCAGGCACGCTGTGGCCCGGGATCAATCGCATCAATATCAAGGCATTCGACGGTCCCAACGGCATGGGAAATGTGCTGGAAAGTAAATACATAGACGTCTGGTACGATGACGGCGACGTTTCGAATATCTCCGGTACGCTCACTGACGATACGACACTGGATGCTGTTTCCGGCCCGTGGCATGTGACCAGCGACCTGACCGTGCCGGCCGGCACTACGCTGACTATTGAACCGGGAACAACGCTGTTCTTCGATTCCGGCGCAGGTATCGTCGTTCAGCAGGGCGGCTGCCTTATAGCCGATGGCACCGAGGACGAGCGTATCCGGCTTACGCGTGTGCCCGGCAGCAGTTCACGCTGGGATGGAATTCAATTCAACCGGACTATGGAAGATAATTGCCTCTCTTATATAGATATGGAATACGGCGATGACCTGACGCAGGCGGTTAAGATTGATCACACGCAGCTTCTTATCGACAACATGACCTGGACACGAACGAATAAGAACGTTCTTGAAGTAACTCATCCTCACCTGATTGTACGCAACTGCGTTTTTCCTGACCAGGATGACGAAGAAGGAATTTACGGCCAGGGTCTTGCGGCCGGTGAGTATTTGATAATACGGGGAAATACGTTTGGACGCCCGAGCGGATATCAGGATGTAATCGATTTTTCAGATTGTCATCTGCCGGGGCCGATCATACAAATATATGACAATGTCTTTCTCGGTGGTGAGGACGACGGTCTCGACTTAGACAATGCCGATGCTTGCATCGAGGGCAATCTATTCATAAATTTCCTCGGCGGAAGCGGTACGGGCACCGCCAATGCCATAGCGGCTGACCAGGGCAGCTATATCATTTTGAACCGGAATATCTTTTTCAATAATATCAACGCAGTGCTTCTCAAGGGTTACGCCGAAATGCACGCTGAGAACAATACCTTTGTGGAACATGCTAATACCGTAATCAACTTTAGCGAATCAGGCTCTACTCCGGGTAGAAGCGCCAACATGGACGGGAATATTTTCTGGAACAATACTAATGTATTCCAAAATGTTGATGGACAGGTGGAGTTGTCCGCAGACCATTCGATCCTTCCGGCCGAGTGGCATTCTCTCGGCGTTGGCAATATTGATGCCGATCCGGTTTTTGTCGATGCCGGGACGGACTTCCGCCTCAAAGGCGGTTCGGCAGCCATCGGCACAGGGCCGTGCGGCCTGGATATGGGCGCCTACGTGCCGGCCGGTGCCGCTATCTGTGGCGAGCCTGATGAGATCACATATCGTACGGATGCCACGCTTATCGTCGGCGGGCCGGGCATTACGCATTACAAATACAGCCTCAACAGCGAACCCTGGAGCGAAGAGCTGCCGGTGGATACGCCCATCGTGTTTAATAATCTTTCCAACGGCCAATCCTATACCGTTTACGTCATCGGCAAAAATTCGGCCGGCTTCTGGCAAAGCGAAGATGAGCCGACCGCCTCGCGCACATGGACCATCGACACATCTTATTCGAAGCTGGTAATCAACGAAGTGCTGGCGATTAACAGCACGACTCTCGACAGGGGCGGGGCCTTTCCCGACCTGATAGAGTTGTATTACGATGGCCCCGCCTCGCTGAGCCTGTCCGGCGTTAGCATCACGGACAACCCGGACGAGCCGGGGAAATTTGTCATGCCGGCAGGGACATCCATCCAGCCGGGCCGATACCTCGTACTATACGCCGACTCCGATACGACCAGCTCCGGCATCCATTTGGGCTTTGCCCTTAACGGCGACGGCGAGGGTGTCTATCTCTATAACGCCGGCGGCCAACTGCTCGATTCGATTGAGTTCGGCCTGCAGTTACCGGACCTGTCCATCGGCAGAATCGGAAACACCGGCCTGTGGACCCTGACTGTGCCGACCTTTGGCCAGGCCAATATCAATCAGCCGCTCGGCTATCAGAAGACACTAAGGATAAACGAATGGCTCGCCGACAGTCTTGTGCTGTTCGAGGATGACTTTATCGAACTGTATAATCCTCAGATTTGCCCGGTTGATTTGACCGGCCTGTACCTGACCGACAATCCCGTCACTCAGCCTGATAAATATCCGCTCGGCTCGCTGAGCTTCATCGCCGGCGAGGGTTTCGCCGTGTTCAGGGCGGACAACAGCAATCGGCCCGGTCACGTGGATTTCAGGCTCTCGGCCGACAATGAAATGATCGCCCTGTTCGACGCCGGGCTTAACCAGATCGACAAGGTCCTCTACGGACCGCAGACCACCGATATCTCCTACGGCAGGGTACCCGATGGGACGGAGAGTTTCCAGTTCTTCGAGCTGCCCACACCCGGCATTGCCAATCCGTTGATCGGACCGGCTACGGAGATATTAACCACCATTGTGCCCGAGGATGTCAACAAGCGAGTGTTGGTTCCGACCGAAGATATCGGCGAGGAATGGAGAACGGAAATCCATTTTGACGATTCGGCATGGGAGCTCTGCACCGGCAGTCCCGGCGGGGTAGGCTTTGAAAGAACGTCCGGTTATCAGGACTTCTTAAGCATCGACCTGCAGCAACAAATGTATGCTACGAATGCAACCTGCTATATCCGCATCTCATTCACCGTTGGAGCCGATGATATAAGCGGACTAAGCAGGCTGGTACTGAAAGTGCGGTACGATGACGGCTTTGTCGCCTATCTGAACGGGGTTGAAGTGGCCGAACGTAATTTTGATGGCACACCGGCCTGGGATTCCCACGCAAGCTCCAGCCATTCGGATTCCGCCGCAGTAGTCTTCGAGGACATCGATATCTCCGAGTTCATCGGTCATCTCAAGCGTGGCGACAACGTGCTTGCCATCCAGGGTATGAACGCATCTTCAACCAGCTCCGACATGCTCATCAGTGCCGAGCTTGACGGGGTCGTCACGATGTCAACCGATGATTTCCCATACACTAATGCCTTGGCGCTTCTGGACGGCCTGCGTGTGACCGAGTTGATGTACCACGCCGCCGACGGCAGCAGCTACGACTATATCGAGCTGCAGAATGTCGGCGAGACAACTCTGAACCTGACCGGCGTTCGCTTGAGCGACGGGATTGACTTTACGTTCGGCCAGATGCTGCTTGAACCGGGCCGATACATCGTGGTTGTCAAAAACCTCACGGCTTTCCGGTCGACCTACGGCACGGGCGTCAACGTGGCGGGCGAATATTCCGGCAACCTGAGCAACGGCGGCGAAAGAATCGTTCTGAGCATTCCATCGCCTCTGGACGCTGCTATACTGCGATTCGAGTACGCCGATACATGGTATCCGGCAACCGATGGTGACGGCAGCTCGCTTGCGATTAATGACCCGCTCACTCACCCGGCGACTTTGAGTCGATCCGAGAGCTGGCACCAGGCCACTCCCTCCCCGGGCGAGCTTTGAAAACTCAGTGTTCGCGGATTCGGTATGAAATTGACAATATTATTGATTCGGCCGCGAGAATGATTACAATTTTGGTTAGGATCGAAATTAGTCCGAAGGTTTGATTTGCAAAACCGAGGCAGCAGGCCCTGGTTTCGGATCGGCGAAATGTAGCTTTGGATATGGATGGCGGTCCCGGAGAGGATGCCTTACGGCGGAGTCACGGAGTCACAAGGATGGTTGTTTTGGTGGGAATTGACGAGGCTGGTTTTGGACCGATCCTCGGGCCGTTAGTCGTATCATCGAGCATTTTTTCCCTTCCGCATAATCTTCTGACATCCGACTTGTGGCAGATTTTAAGTAAAAGCGTCAGCGACAGGCGGAAACGGCTTGCAGGCAGATTACTCATTACCGATAGCAAAAAGGCTTACAGTCGGGCGTCCGGAATCAGGCATCTGGAACGGACGGTCCTGACTGTTTTGAAATGTCTTGGTAAAGAGCCGGCGACGCTGACCGAACTTTTAGAACTATTATGTCCGAGCTGCCTTGAGCGGTTAAGCGGCTATCCCTGGTATAAAGATATCGGGGATTATTCTCTTTCGACTGATACGGCTGATAAGGAAATTGCCTCGGCGGTGCTGGCCGATGACCTGACCTCAAACGGTATCGAGCTGCTCGAGCTGAAAAGCTGCTGTCTGGACGTTGCATACTATAACAAAATGGTGGCTGCCGTGAAGAACAAGGCGAATGTTCTTTTCAGTGCTACCTGCAGCCTCATCAAGGTTGCTTATGACAACTTTGCAGATGACGATTTGCAAATTATCGTCGACCGGCAGGGCGGGCGGGTCCACTATCGCAAGAACCTGCAGCGGATGTTCGGCGATATGGAATTGAAGATTCTCCGAGAGAGCCCGGCGACCAGCAGCTATGAATTGCAGGCCGACGGCAAAGCGATGCGCATGCATTTTGTCGTCGGCGCCGACGGGCGATTTTTGCCGGTCTCGCTGGCATCGATGGTTAGCAAATATCTCAGGGAGCTTCTTGTCGGCAATATAAACCGTTACTTCGCCGGCTTCAGTGACGACTTGAAACCGACGGCAGGGTACTGGAAGGACGGTTTGCGTTTTATCGAGGATTTAAAAACCAGTCTGCCTCACGTTCGGTTCGACAGCGATCAGTTGATTCGCTCTCGTTGATAACGACCGAGGCACGGCATAAAACAATGTTCTAAAGTGTAGGCTTCTGCTATCGCTTCGATACTGATGCAGGTCGGTGGAGCGGCAGTGACGTGGTGACACGGCAATTAACGCTGCTGCAATTCTTCGGTGAGCAGGCGGATGTGACGGTTCTCTTCTTTGATAATCTTATCGATGGTTTCTTCGCTGGCCGGGTCACGGGCGAAGTCCTTCAATCCGCGATAGAAGAAGATCGCTTCTTTCGAACGCCTGATGGCATCCTTGAATATCTCCTTCCTGTTTTCACGGTCGAGCGGCCCTTTTAGCGAGCCCGGCGTAGTCGCAAACACGGCAAGACCCGCCATTACATCGGGATTGGACAAGACATAATTATTAGGATCGAAAGTTCCGAATTCGCCGGTCTGTTCGGAAAACCGTTTTCTCCTTTGCGCGAGGATCTTTTCGTGCCTGGCTTTCCATGTAGCGAGTTTGTAGCAGGTATCGCGAATTTCCATGTCATCGAACAGCTCCGCCGTTTTGAGGTAGAACTTAGCGCCGTTGTGTTCGATCTTTTCGGCTATTTGGAGAACCTCAAAGACGTTAAATTTAGTCTCCATTACTCCACCTTCCCAAAAAGCCTTATTCTTTCATAATTTGCCGTATCCGCTCAACCGATGATTGCCATTGCTGCAGATGCTTCCACAAGTTTAAACATGCCTCCGCGACAGCGCCGAGCAAAAACAAAAACCGTTTATAGCGACAGATTCCGCATCAAGTACGAAATTACAATCCCTAAGACCACAGGTGGCAGAGCAGTACGCGGCTAAGCCTTTATATCATTAAAATACCAGATTCATCCTGCAAGTTCAATCACATCGGCATAGTTTTTTAAAAATAATTCGATATGGAAATCACAATTCAATTGCTTATAGTTTCTGTCTGTCCGTCCCATCCCCGATACCAGGTTTTTATTCGTTGATTTTCAGGACGGCGGCGGCGCGGAGTTTGGAATTCTTAATCGAGCAAAGCACTTCGTTGGCCTGCCCTAATGGGAATTCCTCGATTGTGGGGTCTATAGGTATCCGGGCTGCAAGAGGCAGGAATTCTTCCGCATCCTGACGCGTAACATTGGCGACGGACTTTATTTCTTTTTCGAGCCAGAGATATTCGGCATAATCGAGCGATGGAACGGGAGTTTCTTTGCGAATGGCGTTTATTATCAACCGGCCGCCTCTTTCCAGAACGCCGAGGGCATCTCGGACGCATTCTCCGACCGGCGTGAAATCCATAATTTTATTTAGCTTCTCCGGCGGCTTATCGCCGGATAAGCCCGTCCAGACGGCACCGAGGCTTATAGCTAACTCGGCGTGCCGGGCTGTTTTCGTAAAAACAAAGACCGGGCTGTTCGGGAACTTGTATTTGATTATCTGGATTACAATGTGGGCCGATGCTCCGAAACCGAAAAGGCCGATCTTCTGGCCGTCCGTTATATCCGCAAGCCTGAGTGTGCGATATCCGATTACGCCGGCACATAAAAGCGGGGCGGCTTGTGAGTCTGAAAACCGCTCGGGGATCGGATAAGCGAAATCCTTGCCGATAACCATAAATTCTGCATAGCCGCCATTGGCGTCTTTGCCGGTCCATTTGGCCCGGCCGCAGAGGTTTTCGCTGCCTGTTCGGCAAAAGTCACATTCGCCGCAACTGGAAAAAAGCCAGGTGATTCCCACCCTGTCGCCGATTTGATATTTCGTTACGGCTTTGCCCTTATCAACGACCTTTCCCACGACCTGATGGCCGGGAACGATTGGCGACTTTGTGGGCTTAAGCCTGCCCTCGGCTTCATCGAGGTCGGTATGGCAGGCACCGCATACTGAGACCTCGACAAGGATTTGATCGTCGTTGGGAGTGGGAGCCGGCAAATCAGCAAGTCTTAAAGGCTTCTCTTCGATTGGCGATTGTCCATCCAAAATCATCGCCTTCATTGTAATGTTTCCTTTTCAAGCCGGCGTGCAAAAACTTCATAGCTGTCCCTGCCGAAAAGACAAAAGACAACCTTTTCCAGGCCGGTTTGGCCTTTAAGGTAATCGATGGTTGTTTTGAGCATGATTTCGGCGCACCGCCCGATGGGAAAGCCGAAAATTCCCGTGCTGATTGCCGGGAAAGCTATGCTCTTTAGATGATTTTCATCGGCTGCTTTAAGCGAGTTCAGCGTTGCGTTTTTCAGCTTTTGGTCCTCGTCACCTTCGCCCATACGAGGCCCGACGGCGTGAATTACGTGCTTTGCTTTCAAGTTGCCGCCGGTTGTGATGACGGCGCCGCCTACGAATGTTCCGCCTGTTTTATTGCATTCTTCCTGGATTTTAGGTCCGCCTTTTCGATTGATTGCTCCTGCGACTCCGCCGCCCAGAATCAATCGAGCATTGGCGGCGTTGACTATGGCGTCGGTGTCCATTTCGGTAAGGTCGCCGTCGAGCAATTCCAGAACGCGATTGTTTATCTTCACTTTCATCTTAGGCGGCGATTTATTAAAAGATTCTGTTTCTGTCCGTAATGAATTTATCCACTTTATCCATCAGGATTCCCTCGCCGGACGGTTTTGCTTTATTCCCGGTGTCTTTCTTTGGGGCTGTTTTCTTCTTGTGCGCTTTGGGTTTGAATTCGGTCTTGATTTTGGCAATGGTATCGTCGGTCTCGGCCTTTATGCCGGCTATTTCCCGGGCTGCTTCGGTTTTGACTTTCGCCAATTGTTCCGCATATGATTCAGCCTTTTCTCGCAATACCGCTTCGATCTTTGCCCGTTTTTCAGCTTCGGTCTCGGCCTTTTTTTCCGCCCTGGCTCTTAGTTTTGCTTCGGTTTTTGTTTTCGCTTCGGCTTTGGCTCTTGCTTTGGTCTCGGCCTTTGCCTTTTCTTCGGCCCTGGCTTTTGCTTCGGCGTAAATCCTGATCTTTTCTTCAGCTTCGGCATGCAATTTAGTTTCGCTCCTGTGCCTTGCTTCGATTTCGGCCTTCAGTTTCTCTTCAGCTTCGGCTTTGGCCTTGGCATAGGAACGTATTCTTTCTTCGGCCCTGGCCAATGCTTCGCTATAAGTCCGTGCTGTTTCTTCAGCATTAGATTTTGCTTTATTATCGTCCTTAACTTTTGTCTGTCTTTTGGTGCCTGCTTTTTCTTTCGCACTGACAATTAGCTGAGCTTTGGCTTGAAGTCTTTGTTTTGCATCTGAATCAATAATGTCCTGCTCGCCTGGTTTGAAAAACAGCGGCTCTGCAAACTGGATGGCGATACGATTCACCTTGCTGGTGAGGTTATCAACCCGGCAGACACGCCCGGTGCGATTGAAAAATACCGTGTCGAAAGAGTCACCCGAGTCAAAAAATGGGACGCCGAAATTTGTTGTTATCGATTGATTCGGGCCGGGACAGTTTTCGTCGTTGTGGTAAAGAATCGCCATACCTTTGCTGGAGACATCGACCATCTGGCCCGAAAGGGGTTTTTGCTTCGGATTCGAGGCGAACCGGGCGTGCCAGCGATAACGTAATCTTTTCTCTGCTCTTTGCTCCCTGGCTTTTTCCATTCTTAGCACCGCAAAATCTTTTTCCGTCCAGGCTGAAACTGAAAAGTCAATAATTATCGGCTTGAGACCCGAAAACATTTATCTGCCGCCAAAAAAGCGACCAAAAACTAAGCACGAAAATATCCCGAAGCCGGCTAAAGGTCAAGACAAAAATCCGCCGGATGATTTGGCTGTAACAGCGGCTTTCCGACCTGAACTTACCGAATATATCAAAGCGGCCGGCTGATCGAACAATCACGTGTTTTCAGCCGGGCAGGGGGCGCACTTTATTGCTCAACATTCGAATTCGATTTTGCCGATAAAACATCTGCGGGCGATGTGAAGTGTTTAATGATAAAACAGAGGCCTGATAGGAATATGTTTGATCCTGAATGTCAGAATATAGAATGCCCGCAATGCCTTCTTGGGAAAATATATTTTGACCGTGAAATCGGTTACTACTGCATGTATTGCGGTCATCAGTTCAGTGCCGTGGACATGGAAGTTCTCATAGAAAAGATTGCATTAACGTCCCTTTCTGCGCAGAAATCAGGTGGTAGCCACAGGAAGCCGGTTGTGGAAATCAAGGAGCTGCCCCCCCGGAAGGCGAAAGTAGAGCACATCAGCAGCGACGTCATTAAAAGCAAAAAGCCCGATCTGTAAGTTCTTGATTCCTGATAATAGGCTATGATCCGGCCATGATTTTATGAGCGCAGAACACATCCGGCACTACTCTGTGATGCCGTTTCGTGTGGATCAATGGACAGTTTAATCGGGGCGGCATGATTCGAACATGTAACCTTCCGGCCCCGTGCCGGACGCTCCGACCAAATTGAGCTACGCCCCATATCATAAAAAAAAAGCCCTGGAACATACCAGGGCCGGAGCCAAAACTTTTCTTGGAAAGATATTATAACTATTATAACCTTTTTTCGCGATTTTGTCAAGATGAAAAAAGTTTAATTCGAAATAATTCCTGAGTTCGCTTAAAATCATACCCAAAGGACTAAATTGTCCTTTAAATGGCCTGTCAGTTGTTTTAAGCTGACAGTTGATGAATGTTGTCAGATTGTGATGATTGTGAAAGGCGATGAAGAAGCATATGCAAAAAGGGGACTGATTCGAACCTATTCTTTAGAACTTGCGTAATTAGGAGTATTAAATTATATTTGCCTTTAATTTTAAGGAGATTATATGAAGTTCGAAGGACAAAAATCTTCCGGGCGGGAGAAAGACGAGGCAGCTATCGAACTTCTGAGGCAGTTGACACGGAAGTTGTGCTCGAATGATATTACAACTGCCCGGCTGGCGGCTTTCAACCTTTCATGGATGCAGGAGGATGGTTTGGCGATTCTCACGCAGGTATTGCTCGGCGACTTCTCGAGGACTTCCAAGAAGGCGGCGGCATACGGACTGAGGAGTATGAAGGGCAGGATGAAAAAGCTGGCTTTGGAGGTTCTTGAACAGGGGCTGAAACAGCGTGATCGCACCACTAAAGCGGCATGTATTAAAGCATTGTCTCTGATTAAAGGCGGCTCTGCGAAAAAAGGTGGCTCTAATGAGAAACCCAGAGCAGACAAGCCGAATATACAGGAAGTTCAGAGTAAAAGCGAATTAAGAAAAAAGCCCCTGCCTGAATTACGCAATCACAACAGGGGCTGAACCAGTAGCATCTGGTATTTAAATTATAAGAAACTATATTTATGTGCCGGCGCTGACACTAAATGTAACGTTTTTTTCGTATATGTTACTTGCATATCACCATTTCTGAAAACAAGATGTGCATAGCTTTTTAGCACAAGATTAATAACGTCTGCTCGACAAACGTCTGTAAGTCTCAATTTTGCTTTCCCACTTGTGCGAATCAATCCCGGCTGAATTTCCTTCAGATAGCCACAATCCACACAAGCATTTCCATACGAATTTCAGCACTCTCATATCGTCACCCTCATATCAATACCATATTGCCTCCATCCCTGGAAAATTCAGTAAAAGTATAGTAGTAAAAGTATAGTTAAGTGCCACCTTCGAGGCTAAATGTAACGTGTTTTCTCCGCTTTTGTCATTGAGAGGAGTAAACAAAAAATCGTGTATCACACTCAAATGTCGCACGAGATATGCTTAGCTAAAAGGCTTGCCGGATCTGTTGAATCTAAGCAGGCACAACAGGTTTGACGGTTTTATGCCTAAAAAGCAGGCCGAGCGGAGGAGAGGGAGAAAACTAAACTCGGCCTGTGTAGGTTCCGTCCTATAACAAAATCTACGTTTGGTTCTTAGTGCGTGTTCAGGGAAATTAACAGTCGCGACAGAAAAGCTCTTAATTCTATGACGGATTAGTTTTCAGCCTAAAAACCGTTTTATTACACAATAATAGGGGATTCGGCATTTAATTCTCTTATCGTCACCATAGTCAAAGCAAAATCGAAAAGAGGCTGAGAGGCTTCTATCTGGGGGATATTAGTTGCTAAACTATGAAATCTTTAATTAACACACAAAGAAGTAACAGGCGGCGGCCGGATTCGAACCGGCGAATAACGGTTTTGCAAACCGTCGCCTTAGGCCTCTTGGCTACGCCGCCAACCAAAATTTGCTTTGAGTTTATACTCAGTTAATCCATTTTGCAATATAATTTCGCATATTCCTTATACGTTGGTTGATTTTTCGACAACATTGTTACAAGCCCAAACGCCTGACTTATATATTCGGTATCTAACAATTATGTTTTGGATTACCTGATATTTTTCACCTGTAAACCCAAAATTCCAAGTATTTTGCAGAAAATTCTTGATCGAGTGTTGCGATGAAATCCAAAATCAGGAGTACCCGGCACCGGGAAGGCGGTTTTCCTCTTTTCTTTCATAGCGTTGTATTGTATAATAACGGGAGTTTTGAAGAATGGAGATCGGGTATATGTAATTTGAGGGTCTTGGTGGTCTCAGTAAGCTTGTTTCTCATCTCCTGACCGAATTAGCTCAAATGATTATTTAGCAAGAAGTTACTGTTTGAAAAGGAGCGAAGTAATGGAGATTATTCTTTAAAATCCGGTTTTGACATAAATATGAACAAATATGATATTGGAAAAGTGATGAAAAGTATCGGAGGAGAATTTTATGATTCGCAGAATTCGGCCTGAGACGTTTTTATGCCGGGTGCTCGGCATCGCCGTTATTCTCGGTCTTGCCGGCTGCAGTCCTGAGCAGTACAAAGCCCAGGCCGATAAAGAGGTTTATCAGATTATCGATAGCAAATGGCAGGACGGCTACGGCCATAAGTCCAATTACATAGTCAGCGATAGTAATATTCCTCCATCGCCCGATGACATCCGGATTGAGCGTGCCGTGCCTCCATCAGGTGGGATCAGCCTTGCACAGGCGGTCGCTATAGCTACGGCATATAACAGGGAATATCAGGGGCAGAAAGAACAGCTTTATCTAAAAGCGCTCGATCTTACACTGGTCCGCCATCAGTTCGCACGGCAATGGTTTGGAACTGTGGATGCCAAATACATCAGTGATAGTGAAGACGAAAAAGTCGCCTCTGATGTCGGAGTTGGTTTTCAGCAGCTTCTGGCCGACGGAGCAAGAATCAGCATAGATATCGCAATAGATTGGACGAGGTTTCTCACCGGTGACCCGCGGACTTCGCTGGCCTCGATTCTAAGCGCCAGTGCAACTCAGCCGTTGCTTCGTGGTAGAGGCCGAGAAATAGTGCAGGAGAATCTGACGCAGGCCGAGCGAGATGTTTTATATCAGATACGCTCGTTCAACCGCTATCGCAAAGATTTTGTGGTTTCGATTGCAAATGATTATTATCGTGTTTTGGAACTAAAAGCCAGTGTTACCAATGCCGAAAACAGCTATTACAGGCTGCTTGAATCACGAAAGCGTCTGGAAATTGAGGTAGAAGCCGGTACGGCAAGGCCATTCGACGTGGACGAGGCCGAGCAGCAGGCTCTGAGTGCGGAAAATCGGTGGGTCCAGGCCCAGCAAAGTTACGAACGGGCTCTTGATGAATTCAAGGTGAAGCTGTCTTTACCGCCCGACGCCGAGATTGAGCTTGACCAGAATGAATTGAAAGCCCTGGAAGAGATAGGTATAATCGAGCCCGGTTATGAATTGTATGAAGCGGTTGAGACGGCATTTCTTCGGCGTCTGGATTTGGCCAACAGCAGAGATAAGACCGATGATGCGGCAAGGAAAGTTATGCTGGCTGCCGATGGTCTTGGAATAGAACTCAATCTGGTCGGCAGCGCCGGCGTCGGTTCGACACCCGAAACCGACTTCGACAGATTGCAATTTCATCGGGGAAACTATAGTTTAGGTCTCGAATCGAATGATCTGGGTTTGGACCGGAAAGCCGAACGCAATGCTTACCGTGAAGCGCTTATAGCGTTAGAGCAGCAGCAGCGGCAATATGAGATTGACAGGGACAGAATGGAATTGGATGTGCGTCAGGCCCTTCGGGCGCTGAAAGCGGAAGCCGAACAGTACCGTATTCAAAAAATGGCTTTAGATTTGGCCGTACGGCGGCTGGAGACTCAGAAATTACTGCTGGAAATCGGGCAGGGAAATGTGCGACTCCTGCTGGAGTCGGAAGGCGCTTTGTTGGGGGCTCAAAATGACGTGACGAGTGCCCTGGTAGCCCACGCAATCGCGAAGCTGGGCTTCTTCAGAGATATTGGTATTCTGCAGGTCAGGCCGGATGGAATGTGGGAGCAGCAGGTACAATGACCGGTGATAAAGGCAAAGCCGTTGAATTCGAGACTGATTCGCCAATCCTTGTTATGGAGCGATTGTGCAAGAGTTACGAGCTCGGCACAATGGAATTGAAGGTCTTGCGCGACATCGAGCTAACAATCCACAATGGCGATTACGTGGCCATCATGGGGCCGAGCGGCTCGGGAAAATCCACTCTGCTCAATATGATCGGCTGCCTTGACCGTCCTACAAGCGGAGACTACTGGCTTGGCGGACAGAATGTCTCCCTGCTCGACGATGACCAGTTGTCCCTGATTCGGGGTGCTCGTATCGGTTTCATATTTCAATCGTTTAATCTGATTAACCAGCTCAACGTCGTAGAGAATATAGAGGTCCCGATGTATTATCAGGGCTACTCCGAATATGAAAGTGACGAGCGAGCCAGGGAGTTAGCCACAATGGTAGGCCTCAGCGATCGGTTTGATCATCGACCTTCGGAACTCAGCGGCGGCCAGCAGCAGCGGGTGGCAATCGCCAGGGCACTGGCAAATGATCCACTGATTATTTTAGCCGATGAGCCGACCGGCAATCTTGATTCCGAAAGCGGCGCGGAAATCTTGAAAATTCTTATCGATTTGCATAATCAGGGCAAAACACTGATTGTGGTTACGCACGATGAGGGTATTGCCGAAAATGCAGGTAAAGTCGTAGAAATTTTCGATGGCCGGATAAAACGGCAGTAATAAAAGACAAACTCGCGGTAATACTATGTTTTTATTTCGTTTCAAACGCACGGCTAAGTTAGGAATCAAAAGTCTTTGGATGCACAAGCTGCGTTCCACTTTGACTACATTAGGCATTATCTTCGGGGTCTCATCTGTTATTGCCATGCTGGCCATCGGCGAGGGCGCCAGCCGTGAGGCCCAGGAACAAATCGCCCGGCTCGGCAGCCGAAACATTATTATCAAAACCGTGCCGCCGCCTGAAGATAAAGATGTCGGCACTCAACAAGAAAGCATGCGTGTGTACGGTCTGACCTATCTCGATGCCGAGCGTTTTCGCAACAGCCTGCCCAACGTCGAAGTCGTCGTGCCGAGCCGTCGTCTTGTCCAGCAGGCATGGTACCGCAATCGCAAAGTCGCCATCGAAGTCATCGGTACGGTGCCCTGGTATCCGGAGATATCACCGGTCCGGGTTAAGTCGGGGCGATTCCTCAGCAGCATCGATATGCACCACAAGCAGGGCGTATGTGTTATCGATGAAAGAGTGGTCAAGGAATTGTTTGTCTTTGACTATCCGCTGGGCCTGGATATAAAAATGGCGGGCGATTATTATCGGGTTGTCGGGGTCGTCAGTGTCGCGGAGGCTGTCTCGGCAGTAAAGACTATTGACAATGGCGCTGCAAAAGGAAAAAGCCAGGGCGGCGCGAATGTGGGGAATATCTATATCCCATTGACGACGGTGAAGAATCGCTTCGGAGAGATATCTTTACAGATTGGAGCCGGCGGAGGCTCTATCGAGAAAGTTGAGCTGCAGGAGGTTATTGTGAAAGTCGGTTCCATAGACGAAGTTCTGTCGACACGCGATACTTTAGAGACAATATTGAGCCGGTTCCACAAGAAAAATGACTATCAGGTAGTCGTTCCCTTAGAGCTGCTCAAGCAGGCCAGGCAAACCCAGCGTCTTTTCAGTATCGTTCTGGGTTCTATCGCTGCGATTTCGCTGCTGGTCGGCGGCATCGGGATTATGAATATTATGTTAGCTACCGTCAGCGAGCGAACGCGTGAGATCGGTATCCGCCGTGCCCTCGGCGCCCGGAGACGCGATATTATAATTCAATTCCTCACGGAAACTCTCATGCTGACCTTCCTCGGGGGTGTTCTGGGGATTAGTCTGGGCTCTCTGATCCCGTTTCTGGTCACACGTTTCGGCCAGACGCCCACGGTAATTACGGGTATTTCACTTGTATTGGCTTTTGGAATCAGCGGGGCGGTCGGCATAATCTTCGGCATTTATCCGGCCTATCGAGCCGCCAATATGGACCCAATCGAATCCCTCCGCCACGAATAGATTGTCCCACACTGTCATTCCCGCGAAAGCGGGAATCCATTTTTCGTAATCCGGCTCCTCAGCAGGAAACTTCCATTAAAAACACATTGGTCTCGGTGCCCGATTTTTTTCCAAGAATGCTGAAGTGTCCGCCCCTTTTGGAAGTTGCTAACAAATCCAGCTCATCGCCCTCGAAAACTTCGGACAGATACGTGGCCTGTACGCAGCGGATGTTCACTTCGAGCTTGAATGTTCTGCTCAAAGCGTCGATGCCCCATCGCACGTATTCGGTGTTATTGACGTGCCCGTTCAAATCGATGGAACTGTATGGCACACGCACAACGTCAACCTTGTGATAGTCACCGTTGGGCTCCAGCCGGTTAAGTTCATCCGGCAGGGCTTTCACTCCGGTTTTGGGTAAATCTAAGTCGAGACGGAACAGGTTCTTCAGCCGGTTTGTTTGTTTATTCAATACCATCCATTCGCTGCCGGCATGAAACAATTCGGTACCATTTTGGTCCTTGCCGACAAATTCCCTTGTAGCTATTGTGCGGGTATACCCGCTCGGCCACGTTCTGAGCGTGATTTCATCTTCCCGCCCCGGCAGCCGGCTGATTTCTATTCTGATATTTGACAGCACCCAGTAGCCGTTCATTTCGCTGAGCCGGTCGAATCCGAAGCCGAGCTGTTCGGCGTGAAGAGCTGCGATTTCCTGCAAGTACTGCATCAGCGAAAATATCTTTATCCTGCCGTCAACCCCGCACTCATAAGTCCTTATCCGGAATTTTTCTTCTTTATCTTCCACAAGTACCCTGCATTTGAGACAAGATTTACAAGATTGAAAAAAAGATTTTATAAATTATCAAGTATATCCTGTTATCTTGTCTAAAATAATTCTACGAAACCCGAAAATACCAGATTTACGCCTTGAGCACAATGGCGTTGTCCACTGCTGTCCACAGACCCACCTTCGAAAAAGAGAAACGCTCGGATCTACATCGTGTATGATTAACGTGACAAGGCTCGTAGTCCTTTTGACTAATCAAAAGGACTACGAGCATAGCAAGCTCAGACTTATTTTGGTTTTGGTGGCTGCCCCATTTAGATTCAATCCCGGGGATACCATACTTAATTCCAGCCGATCTTTGCGTCCCAAAGCTCCGCAGTAATTCAGCCCAGCCGATGTCCTCTGTCAAAACCTATCATTATCAAGCACAACTCGTCGAAACATTTACCCCCTATGGGGCAGGCGTAACAATTTAATTACGGATTTGCTAAATCGCTACAATGGGAGGGAGAAATAAGTAAGGCGTCCCCCGATTTCACGTCCCCCGATTTCAAGACGAACAGTAAAGCCCATAAAGAGACTACCCCCCAGCTTCACGTTCTTGATTATCTTGTGTACGCCAGTTCTTACGGTTTGACTGTCGTATATCGTCTCTGCTCTGACTTATCCAGTAGCTCCTGTAGTTGCTTTCGTATGGCAGGGTCTTTAGTTCGGGCGATTTCTTCCTCAAGTTTTCTTGTTCTTGTTAGTACAAAACGTTAAATCCACGTTGCCTACTATCGCCACGCCGGGTCTGGCTGCTGACCTACTTTCTGTGCCCACCGCTTGCCGTTCTTCTCAAATTCGACCTCGTCTTCATGTATCTTGACTACGGTGACGCCGTCAATAATATCTCCTTCACGGACTAATTTCGTGCCGATTAGAGCACTGTGATTGTCTTCGGAGACGACTATGGAGCTTATGCGTCCCTGCCGTGGGGTCTTGTAGGAAGAAAACGGATAGCTTCCAATAGATGAAGGCTGACGCTGGATATTCTGCGTCATTTCCAAGTACTTCATTATCAGAGCCATTTGTCTGTCCGTGCTTTCATCCATAAGTTTTATAGCTTCCTTATCTCTTTCTTCTGCCTTTGCTTCTCTTCTGCGTTTCTCCATCGCTTGCTTCTCTTTAGCGAATTCGTCCTTACGAGTTTCCTCCTTTTCCTTTTGGAAAGCCAGCTCCCTTTCACGTGACCGTGATTCTGCTGAGTTCTCCCCGTGATATTTCCCTACCTGATATGCTACAATAACTAACAAACAGGCAATTGCAATCCACTTCCAATCTTTTGAGGTCATAATATCTCACCTTATTCTTTTCACCATCACCGCAGCCAAGACGAGCAGCAATACATGGATATTAGCGAAGATAGAAGTTGCCCCAGATATAATCTTCAACGTCAAGGTCGGCACCTGATTGCTGTATCATATTACGCATGGTTCTTTCTCGCTTTCTCTTATGAGAAATTCAGCGATGTGTCTGAAAATCCGTTCTGGCATTTTTGCCTGTTGCCATGTACCTATGGAAGCGGGAATAATAAGGGCTCCCAAAGTAACAAAAGTAGCTATTCCGGCGACTACAGCTTTATCAGCCCATCTGCCCCCGAAGATCTCTACATTTACTGTATTCTCAACCTGACGAAAGATTATGTTAAGGGCCGTTGACATTCCAATAGCTATTCGCCATCCACCGATTTTTTCAATCTGAATAAGCGTTCCACCGTCTTCTTTCTTAAGTTTCTGACATCTGAATCCTTCACCAGTAAGCCAACTCTGAGTTGACATAATCAACGCTTCAAAACGAGAAGGCTTACAACTGAAACTCCGACTTTGACTCATAATCTCACCTTTTTTCTAATACCTCAACTTTCAATTTCGTCTCGAAGTTAGGGCACTCAAGCTCATCAGCCGAGAAGATAGTCGCTCAACTATCCCTGGGTTGCAGCCTCCGCAGGAGTCTATTCAGTTTGGAACTTGCAGTGTTTCTGACTCATCTCTCTGTAACAACTTCTTCTGATCCTTGGCTGTGGCTGTGTTTCCATGTCTTATGTACATGGCTATGCAGACTAAAAAGAACACCAGAAAAAAGCAGTGTTTGATGGTAGATAGTCGTTCCCGAGCAAGCCGATCCTCTTGAATTTGCCTCGCTGAATTGTGGTAGTCTCTATTGGCTTGATCCATTCTATCATTCTGTCTGTCCATTTCCTGATATTCCCTCTCTATAGCCTTTAGTAGAGCTTGCTCATAAGCGTCTGAACCGTATACAGCAGGTACAAGAGCAAGGGTCACACTCACAACCGACGTCACCATCAACAAGAATACATGCTTTTTGGTTTTCATAATGTCTCACCTTTCTTCAAATCTCCCTTGTCAACTCCTCCGTCGCTTATGGTACAAGAAAAAGGGCACCGCTACATTGTACTCGTCTGAGGCGTTTTCCTACGGCTGTATCGGCTTTATCTTGGTAGATGTTCAGATAATTGCGGCATATTGGGATTTGGGAAGTCAAGCAAAAATGCGAGACTCTGCCGTCGAGAATTGATAGCGCTGCATAACGAGCGGCCCGGCGGCCAGTGAATTCCGGGAGCGCCATACATATTTCTTCGTGGTGAAATATAATCCGCGTTTATCTGCGTTAATCAGCGGTTAATGAAAATGATTATCCAAAGCACGCAATACACAATACTCACAAAGAACGACGTCTCACGGAGATTTTTCCAGAATTTGCCAGACGTTTCGTGATATGGTTCGTATAATAAATAACTATATGAATAGAGAATATATAAATAAGTAAAAAGGCAAAAGGAAACAGGTAAAAAATGAGAGTAAATCAGACAATTTCGGCTTTCATACTCAATTAAGAAGGGTAAAAAACGAAAAATTTGAACTAAAAAATGCAAAACAAGCCAATTTTGTGCAGGCCATTGAGGTTTATTCGTGTTAGTTCGTGGCTAATTTGAAAAAACAAACCCAATTTGGTAGGAGTCGAAATGATCGTAATGTCATTTATAACAAAGAGATACGAGAAGAAAATTGGATTGGACACTTGGTGAAAACAAACCCAATTCAAACCCAATCTAAAGCCAAACAAAGCCAATCGCCGGCCTTCGGCCGGAAATCCGAAATACTAAGCTCTAAATCCTAAACGAAAGGCATAGAAGACAAATGAAAGAACCCAATTTGAAAAAACAAACCCAATTTGCAATTGTGTAAAATGATGTTAAGTCAATATTAATAATGCTTTACGTTGATTTTATGAAATGGAGACTATTTGAAAACAAAGCCAAACAAAGCCAATTTCAGATGATGGATACACTTAAAAGTCTTATTTTGGTGGCTCTTCAGATGTTTCTGCCGAATTGTTGTTTATGCTGTCTTGTGGTATATTATTCGGGCCGTCCGGCCGACGTCGAGGTCCGAACGGGCCGGGGCCGGCGCCTCCGGGGCCGGGGCCTCTGCGGAAGCGATCCTGCTGACCTCCACGGAAGCGGCCGCCGCCGGGACCTTCGCCCCATCTTGGGCCGCCGCCGCGAAGCGGACTCTGGAGATGACGCAGCCTTGTTTCCCACATTTGCTTCTGCCGATCGGTCAGAATGCTCGATATCTGTTTATTCATCTGCTCCAGCGCCTCGCCAATTTGATCTTGAGCATCGATACGAATATTGTTCAGCGTTTCCATATGTTCTTTCAGGATCGGCTCGATCTTCTCGGCCTGTTCGGGCGAGAGGCGAAGCTCGCGATGCAACTGGCCCACCATCCTGACGCTTGCAAATTCGGGTGCACTTGGAGGTCTCTTGTTAGGTGCGAAAATCAGCATAGACGAGCCGCCGATTACTATGCCGGCCACGAGGGTGATAAGGCCGAAAAATACCACCCGCCACGTGTGGGCTTTATTAATGTGGCTGACGGCCGGATTATTGGTTGTTTGGTTCTGGCTCATTGTACCACCCATGCAATCGCTTGTGAAATCTCATATAAAGGTCCTGTCGAGGCGTTGTAAACCATGACCGCTACCACTAATGCAGGCACCGCAAGTGCCGACGAAGCCGCCGCTAACCACAGCAGGGGCTTCTCCGCCATTCGTTCTATTCGATTTTGCTCGGCATTGAGTATCGCAATTACCCGGCCGGCGACGTCCACTGATGGGGGCGACTCGCTGCGTGCCCGCGCGGATAATGCTTCGAAAAGGCTTTCATTTTTCATCCTCTCAGCCCCTTTCCCGCTTGAGCGAAAAGTTTTTCCAATCTCTTTCTGGCCCGCAGCGACTGGATCTTTACCAAACTCTTTGTCCAGCCCGTTCGGCGGGCGGTTTCGGCAACGTCGCATCCTTCCAGGTACCGCAGAGTCAAAACCAGCCGGTCGCGCGGGCGCAGTTGAGCCAGCAGACGGTGCAACAGATCGGCGGCCCGGCCCGGATCCATCTCGTCAGGCGATTTGTCCGGCAACTGGTCCCATTCGGCCAGCGTGTAACTTTCCGTCTCGTGCCGGCGTGCTAACTGCTTCCAGTAGCGGTAGCCGATGCGAGTGGCGATCCGCGAAAGCCAGTGGCCGAAGGGGGCCTTTTCCCGGTAGCTGCCCAGGCTCAGGTATGCCTCGACAAAAACGTCCTGTACCAGCTCCTCATGGACGAGATGATCCCGGCTGAAACGCCACAGAATCCGGCTGACATGCGACTGGTGCTGCTTGATCAGCCGGGTGTAAGCGTCTGAATCGCCCCGGCGGCTCAGGTGAATGTCCTCAAGCTCTGCCGCGGGCGATGCGTTCGTCTTTTGCCGGTCTTCTGCGACGAATTCTGGATCCATGAGGTTGTAAACAAGTTCAACTAATAACTGCTCGGCCCGGAGACTTACGATCCGGCCTGGAAGAATCGATAAAAACATATTTGAAGGATACGAAAGCATATGCGATTCAGCAATAAAATTTCCAAATATTCACGGGTTTCTGTGCCGCCTTTGGACGGCCAAAAAAGCCCCGCCGAGCAATGGTTTGTCGGCGGGGTCTTCGCTCTGTCAGTGTGTTGTATCGGCAAGGCTGCCGGTCTATTGCGTTGTTTAAGAGCCTCTGCATTATTCATCCTGCGGTTTTTCTGTCTGGTCTTCGACAACTGGTGCGGCAGGGGCATTGGTGTCCGGTGCTTTCTCAGGTTGCGGATCCTGTTCCCAACCTTGTCTCCAACCTGGTCCCCAGCCAGGGGCCCAGCCTTGTCTCCCACCTGTTCCTGCGCCCGGGGCCCAACCTCTACCTCTGGGCGGCATCGGCTGGTTCGTCTGGTCTGTATCTTCCGGTGTAAACCGGCGCGGCTGCATACCCTGGCCCGGTCGGACTATACCTCCGGGTCCAGGCTGTCCCTGCCAGTTATTCATGCCCCTGCTCTGGGGAGCGATATTTCTGCGTTGGAAGCCTCTGCCGCCTCTGCCCTGCATCGCTGGGCCTCTACCTTGAATTGCGGCGTTTCCGTTCTGGAAACCTCTGCCGCCTCTACCCTGCATTGCCATGCCTCTGCCCTGGAAACCTCTACCACCTCTACCTATCATCCCGGCGCCTCTGCCGCCTCTGCCGGCCATTGGCCCACGCAGCATCATCATGTCCCTGCGTCCATAGCCCTGGCCGTATGGGCCCATGCCTCTGCCCTGGAAGCCCTGGCCGAATCCGCCCGGGCCTCTGCCTTGCCGGCCCCGGATGTTTTGATTCGGGCCCTGGCCGAACGGGCAATATGGGCCCGGTACCCAGGAATTGTCCGGCTGTGCGGGTTGGAAGTTTGCGCCCATTCGTGGTCCGCCGGCCATTCCTCGTCCCCATCCTTGCCTGCCGCCGCGACCGCGACCACCTCGACCCGGACCGGCAAACGCCTCACCGGCCAAAACCGTCACAGCCAGCATAACAATGATCGCTGCTTTGATTCCTGTCTTTTTCATTTTCGGTTCCTTTCATTAATGTTTCGTTTCAATGCTTTTCTCAGCCCCGTATTGGGGTCCTTCTACCGGGATAGTGGCGCCGGCGTGAAAAAGGTTACACCCGGCGTGAACTTTTCCGGGAAAAAATATCTGAGTAGTCTAACGACCGAAAGTGTATGATGCTTTTAGGTTGAGGAAAAGAGGCTGCATGAATGTCATATAGCCCTTCAGGCCGAGAGTCATCCTATAGAATTCCGAAAGGCGGAAATACTTCCATTAGAAGAATAGCCTTATAGCCGTTCTCTCAACATCGGATGATTTCGATGCATCAAAAAGTATAATACTAATGTTCTTTCAATCTACTATTGGGCTGTTATTCCAGTCATAGCGCACCTCTATCAGGGGTGCGTTATGATTTTTCAGATATTCATTACAGGGGCCATATTAGGCTTTTCGGCGAGCGGCCTTAATGGCAAGTTGGCGATCTACCTGGTCCTGGCATATCTGGCCGAACTCACACTGCTCGCAGTGATAGAGATTTGGACAGATACGAAAAGAGATGTCTCCATTCATTGTGTACCGGCACTGACTCTTCCCTACGAGAGCATTGAGCTTGTCGAGGAAAGGTTTGATCCTTGCATCACTGCGGTTCGTCTCCTTCTTCATCATCGCTGTGTGAAACGAGCACCCGGAACTACATTGGTATCCGAAAGTACACATACGTTTTTTGACTATTTCGGCCTGGAACCAGATGCAGGGTGAAGCTACCTCTTCTTCAACCGTTGGTACTTCAACGGGCACGGGCATCTCTACAGGAGCCGTGACTAACTGAATATTGCGTGCCTTAGTTATCAAAGTCCCGAGCCGCTCCAGTTCAAAAGGTTTTGCCAGGTAGTCTACGGCACCTCTACGCATCGCCTCCTCCGCAGTGTCAACCGAAGGATAAGCGGTGATAATAATGACTTTTGTTTTAGGATTCTTCACCCTGACTTCGCTCAGTACTGAAAGCCCATCACGGCCGGGCAGCTTAAGATCGACGATCATGACATCATAGTCGTTCAAATTGAAATCCTTGAGTGCCTCGTCACCATCCCTTGCGGCATCAACCTTATGATCTTCGCTCGAGAACCAATCAACTAACGATTCCCGCATGATATCTTCATCTTCTACCACCAAAATCGACTCTTTATCCATGACTCAAATCCTCTAATTTGTTTTACTCAATTTAATCTTGACCAATCAGCAATATGTACTGCTTTTAATATGGCAAAAACTGTGCCGAAAAGAAGCGACTTGGATATTTTTGTATGAATTGTGCTAAGTGTATATTTTTGAAATGGTTATGATAGACAAGAAGATTAAGGCGAGATTGTCAAGAATGCCCTGGGTGTATATAAGCGCGGCATTAGGTGTCTAATATATTGACATTGATGTCGTACTTTTTCAGTTTGTTGTAGAGAGTCATGCGATGAATACCCAGTATCTTTGCGGTCCTGGCAATGTTGCCGCCCGTTTCCTCGAGCACCTTTAGAATATGGTTTCTCTCCAGGGCCTCGAGCGTTTTTCCTTCAGCCTGGGCCGGGGCGGTCAGCTCCTTTGGAAATTCGCCCAGAGTGACGGTCTTATCCTTTGACAAAACTACGCCGCGTTCGATCATGTTCTCCAATTCCCGGACGTTCCCTCGCCAGCAGTAATTCAGCATGAATTCCACAACATTGGGAGAAAAGGCTCTGACAGGTCGGTTGTTCTGTTTGGCGTACTTCTTCAGGAAATGCTCGGCCAGTGGTAAGATATCTTCCCGCCTGCTTCTAAGCGGAGGCAAGTCAATAGTCACGACATTCAACCGGTAATACAGATCTTCTCTGAATTTGCCCTGTTCGATCATGGTTCTCAGGTTTCTATTTGTAGCAGCAATGATGCGGACATCGGCTTGCGTCTCTTCGTTACTGCCAATCCTGGTAATCTTCTTTTCTTCGAGCGCTCTGAGTAAGTGGACCTGTGTGTTAGCGTCTATCTCACCTATCTCGTCGAGGAATAGAGTGCCTCTATCTGCAGCCTCGAACTTGCCCTTCCTTCTTTCTATGGCACCTGTAAAGGAGCCCTTCTCATAGCCGAAAAGCTCACTTTCCAGCAGGGTCTCCGGCAGGGCTGCGCAGCTTGTAACAACGAATGGTTTGTTGTGGCGTTGACTTTGGCGATGAATAGCGCGGGCGACAATTTCCTTGCCCGTGCCGCTCTCTCCCGTTATCAGTACAGTAGTATTGGTTGGAGCTACCGTTTTGATAAGTTCAAACATCTTTATCATCCTGGGGCTTTTGGCGATAATGCCCTCGAAACTGTATCTGTCCTCAATCTTTCGGCGCAGCGTGATGTTTTCCTCGACCAGATTGTGATGTTCCACTAAATTTCTTATGAGGAGTTCGACCTTTTCCGGGCAGAAAGGTTTTTCGATGTAGTCGTAAGCTCCTTCTCTTATGGCAGTGATTGCTGTTTGAATTGTACCGTGAGCCGTGATGATAACCGTCGATATCGTAGGGACTATAGCTCTTGCCTTCTTCATCAATTCGATGCCGTTCATGCCCGGCATGATGAGGTCTGCAATCATAATCTTGACTTTTTTGAGCTTGATTATCCCGAGTGCCTCCTCTCCACATTTGGCAGTCAACACTTTATAACCGACGGAACTCAGCCAGTCGCAGAGAGATTCTCTCACAATGTCTTCATCGTCCACAACGAGCAATTTAGTCTTTTTCTTCATCTATGATCCCCAGATATATAGAAAATGTCGTACCGTCGACGGGATTACTCTCTATTGTTATTTTACCGTGATGTCGTTCGATGATCCCGTGAACGACGGACAGTCCAAGCCCTACACCTTTGCCTTTCTCCTTCGTAGTGAAGAATGGAGTGAAAAGCTTGTCTAAATTCTCCTTGGGAATGCCAACTCCTGTATCGCTGATATCAATTCTAATTGCATCTCCGATTGAGTTGCCGATTTTGACACCTTTGGCAACCGATGTGGTTATTGTCAAGTCACCGCCATCGAGCATTGCCTGAGCCGCGTTAAGCATGATATTCATCAGTGCCTGCTGGATTTGGTCAAAGTCTACTAAGATAAGAGGAAGTGACGGGCACAGTTTTTCTTCAGTTCTTATGTTATCAAGACTGATTTGATGGCCGATTATCTCGAATGTTGCTTCTATAACTTTGTTTATGTCAACTGGTCTGAGGGTAACTTTTGTTTGGCGTGAGAAGTCAAGAAGGTTCTTGATTATGCGGGAACACCTTTCCGTTTCTTTTTCAATCTTCTCAAGTTGTTTCTTCGTATCTTCAGTCTGTAATTTGTTTTGTTTGTACTTCTTGAGAAGAAGTTTGATGTAGATGAGAATACCGGCCAATGGATTGTTGACTTCGTGAGCCACTCCGGCGGCTAACTGGCCTACGGAGGCTAACTTCTCTGATCTGAGCAATTCCGCCTCTGTTAGCTTGCGCTCGGTTATGTCTTCTCCTGAACTGAGAGTTCCGATTATATGGCCCGTTTTGTCTCTGAGGGTAGTGTTGTGCCAGGCGATAATTCTTTCCTCCCCGCCCCTTGTCAGGATTGGATTTTCATAATATTCAGCCGCCTTGACTTCTCCGGCTATCAATTTCAGGAAGACTTCTCTCACTTTTTGCCTGGTCTTGGCCGGGACGCAGAAATCAAACCAGTTTTTCCCAATGATCTCTTCTTCCTTGTAGCCTAAGACTTCGCTACCTCGCTTGTTAATAAGCGTCACTTCTCCCTTCCCATTAATAGCCACGATTATGACTCGGGCTACACTGAGGTACTGTTGAGCTCTGTCTCTTTCCTCTCGTAGCTGGTCCCACAATTGCTTGCGTTCTGTCAAATCTCTGAAGATTTCCAGAGCGCCGATTATCTCATTATTGCTGGACCGTAGTGCTGAAGTTGTGACGTTGACATGAATTTTTTTTCCTGCTTTGTTCCTAATAATTGCATCAGAGTTGAATATTGACTCTCCAGTTTCTAACGTCCTTTTTAGGCGACATTTACCTTTGCAGAGATTGCTCCTGAGGACGGTGTAACACTTCTTATGCAATACTTCCTCTCTCCTGAAACCTGTTATCTTCTCGGCAGCACGATTGAAAGAGGTGATTTTGGCCTCTGTGTCTATCGTAAAGAGTCCTCCTTCCATACTCGCCAGGATGCTGTTCAGGAATTCCTTTGTACTGCCGTCTTCGATTTTCATGCCAACCTCTCCTTTGCGAGCCTCTGCCTTTTCTGGGCACATTTTTGTGCTGAGTTCCCATTAGCCCCACACAAAAAGTAACAGATAGGGCAAAATAGCCGCACCATTGACCTGCTTACTCCATTGACGTGGAATTGTCAATTCTTTTTTATTCACTGAGATTTTCCATAAGCCAAAAAATTTTTCGATCGCCAAATTCCGATTGTCGATTTTCAAATCGCAAACCGAAAATCTCAAATTGAAAATTTAGTTGACCTGTGATTGACCATTAGTCCTTGCCATATATTTTTACGTCTATGTTTGGATTGTCTGATCTGGTATAAATACGTATGAATGAATTTACAGACAGGCTAAAGAGTATATGTTCGGATTCAAAAAAAGACGGCGAAATCGGTTGGCTGCTCGGCAGTTTCCTGCCGAGTGGCTGGCGATTATCGAAAGAAATGTGCCGTTCTACAGGCTGTTGCCCTTGGCTGACCAAAAGGAGCTGCAGCGTCACATCCAAATCTTTATCGGCGAGAAACGTTTCGAAGGTTGTGGGTCTCTGAAGATTACCGATGAAATAAAAGTCACCATAGCGGCCCAGGCCTGCGTCCTTCTGCTCCACCGCCTGACCGATTATTATCCCGGCCTTCACTACATACTGGTATACCCCCGGTCATACGTAGCTCCGAGGGTTCCGAAGCTCGTTGGCGGAGTTGTAATGGAGGGCCCGGATGTTCGTCTGGGCGAGTCATGGCATCGCGGGTCGGTCGTCCTGTCATGGGACAACGTTTACCGCAGTGCCGCCGATATTCATGATGGTCATAACGTTGTCTTTCACGAATTTGCGCACCAGCTTGACAGCTCCGGCGCCAAAGGTGACAGCACTCCGGTCATTCAGGACCATTCCACCTACATCGCCTGGGCCCGCATCCTGGAGAAAGATTACGAGAAGCTCCGGCGTGACGTGAGCCTTAACAGCGACACTTTTCTGGATGAGTACGGTGCCGTAAATCCCGCCGAGTTCTTCGCCGTCGCTACCGAATGTTTTTTCGAAAAGCCCAAGGAGCTGCAGGAACTGCATCCGGATTTGTACAATGAATTGAAAAATTTTTACCAGCAGGACCCGGCCACATTATGAAAAACGGATCCATAGCAGGCATTTGTTATAAGCTCAAGCCAGTGAGTCTTGATGTACTTTGTTGATTCGGCAGCAGAAGTTGAATGGTTCCAAGTTTGTATCGGCGATGGTCATCGTCGTTTTCGTACGGCAGGGCGATTGCCGGTGTGCCGTCCCGCATTCCGACTGAGACGTACAGATCGTACGTGCCCGGCTGGGTGTTCGGCGCGAAGCCGTATGTTTTCAGTGCTGCGGCGAAAGTTGAGCCGACGGTTTTAGTCGAAGCTTTGCCGGGCGGGCCGACGGCCAAGCCGCGGACGTTGAATGATTCGTTGCAGAATGCCGCGACGATACCGCCTTGTTCGTCCTTGAGGGTGAACGCAATGAAGCCTCCCGGGTAGCAGGGGGCTACTCCGGCATTGGCCCACGTGCTTGTGATGGTGAAAGGTTCGGACAAGTGAATACGTTTGGGGAAAGTCGCCTTTCTGAGTTGAATTCGATATCCCATTCGCCGGTTGATCTTATCGATGATGTCACGGTTCTCGTTCAGCAGGATCCGCGGCCACCAGTGGATGGACATATAGCTGGCATGGTACTCTTCGACGGACTGAAGCAGGAGCGAGCCGTCACCCCAGGCTTTTTTCCGCTTGCTCGGCCCGTAGTGCTCGTGCTCCAGGATGACGGGCAGCTTCGGCCAGAACTCCTGGGCCATCTCGGCGTGAAACCACGAGTTCGGCGGGGGCTGAACGCAGATGCTGTCGTCCCGAAGTGTCACGCCTTTGGACAGGGCGTAATCGGTTATGGGAAAATGCCGCCCCGGCTCACCCGGTCCGGCGAAGTCGTCACTGATTGCCAGCAGCGTCTTTTCGAAGTGCTTGCAGTACATGTCCACGTGAATCTTGCGGCTCTCAAAGTCAAAGGGCAGCTTCGAGCTGGCCCACGAGTGGCCTTCGCCCCAGACGCCGAATGAGCCGATGTCGATGAAAGCGACGTTCGGATTCCCATCGTACCGGTCGGCCAAAGCTTTAAGAAAATTGTCGAGCTTTTCGAGGAAGACCGGGTCCTTATAGTCGGGCTCCCAGAACGGCCCGTTTTCGTCGACGCCCTTGCCGACTGTGAAATTGTATCCCTTCGCGCCGGCGGCGTGCACCCACTCGGGTGTCGCCCAGCGCATCCATGATTCCGTGCTGCTGATGCGAAGTGCGATTTGTTTGCCCTTGTCGATCCATCGCTGGGCGGGCGTGTCCAGCAGGGAGAAATTGAATTTGCCCTCCTGCGGTTCGAGAAATGACCAGGGCACCCGCAGGTAAGCGCACGATAGGCCGGGGAAGTCGTCGAGCGTATCGGATGGTTTTAGCTTCGAGCCGTAGTTGGTGATAATGTTCGAATAAAAGTGCATCGTCCAGCCCATCTGCGGATTGATGAGCGCCCGGCCGTGATCTACTGGTTCGGCAGTCTGCTGATTCGATTCTTGCGCCGGCGAGGATATCCCGGCCAGAACCGTGATAATAATAAATAAGCGTGGAATTCCATTCTTCATAATATTGTCCTCATGCTATAAACATATAATTTTATCTTGCCGGCTATCCTTCACTCGATCCATTATAGAGACTATTCTACACGAAATAATATATTAAAAAAATAACTAAGTCCTTGACGTCGCTGTAAATATAGGCAAAATAGGGAAATTGAGTCGATGAATCCAGGTGCCTGTTTGCTTCACATGGAGGAGGCGCGAGAAGCAGGAGCTTGTTTTGTTTGTTTGTAATGCCACGGGGCAATGGAAAAGGAAGAGGGGTAATTCCTTTAGTAGTTCAACTGCGCTTTTGACTTTGCTCTTTTTCTCCAATAACATGACTGCATAGTCGGTTTTGGAAATCTGATGCTAAAAACTATGTATTTTGAAGCGTTATCCATCTTTTTCAAGGAGAAACTAATGCCATCAAGAGATATATGTACCTGGATTTTGTCTTTGGTACTTTTTTCAAATTATGCTTTTGCCGGTAATATTCAAATGAAGCCTTTTACCATGGACTGGCGTGATAATGCGGATTCACTTGTGAATCTGTCCTTCCTGTTAGATGCTCCGGCGGGCGAGGACGGATTTATTCGCGTAGATAACGGTCACCTCGTTAAGCCAAACGGCGAGCGTTTTCGCATTTGGGGCGTCAATTTCACAGGTGCGGCATGTTTTCCGTCCAATGAGGATGCCCCAATTGTGGCCGAGCACCTGGCCCGCTTCGGTATCAATTGTGTCCGATTCCACTTTCTTGATTCGAACTGGTCGGGCAGTCTTTTTGCCAAAGACCGGAATGACACGCGTGCCCTGGACCGGCAACAGCTTGATCGGCTGGATTATTTTGTTGCCGAATTGAAGGAGCGAGGAATCTACACAAATCTCAATCTCAATGTAGGGAGAAACTACAGAAAAGGTGACGGAGTGAGGGATTATGAGTATCTCGGACTGGCGAAGGTTGTTAATTACTTCGATGAGCACATTCAGATGCTGCACAGGCAATACGCTCAGCAGCTTTTAACTCACTATAATCCGTATACGAAGTCGGAGTACCGCAACGAACCGGCAATTGTGATTGTTGAAATCGTTAATGAGAATTCCATCGTGGAAGCATGGTTCAGCGACCGGTTGGTAGGGACGAACGAGAAGAAGAATCCCGGCACATGGACGGACATCACAGCCTGGTACGCCGATCAACTGACAAAGAAGTACAATACCTGGCTGCAAGGACGCCTGTCTGAAGCCGAACTGAAGGAACTACGTAAGATAGCCGGTGTCAAAGAGGATGAGTTTATACCTCGTTTGACAAAGGATCAGTTCGACGCCGCTCCCGAAAAGAGATTTCACCTCGAAGCAGAATTCTATATGGAATTGGAGCAAAACTACTTTGGGCAAATGTACCGGCATTTGAAGGATGAGCTTGGCGTCAAGTCATTGATTGTCGGCACCAGCGACCATAATCACTGGAAGAGCGGCTATCCTCTACTGACTTCCACCTCCAGGCTGGATGTTGTGGATGGTCATGTATATTGGCAGCATCCTCGTTATCTCACCGATCCGAAGACGAGACGAAGGACGTTTTCCATACCGAACACTCCGATGGTCAATGACCCCTTCAACTCTACTGTGGTTCAGCTTTCGAGGTCTGCGGTAGCAGGCAAGCCTTATACCGTTTCGGAAACCAATCATCCTTTCCCTAACGAATACGCCTGTGAAGGTATCGGCATCCTCGCGGCGTACTCGGCCTTCCATGACTGGGACGGCATATTCTTGTACACGTTCGAGCACAAAGATCCCGAGCAATGGGAGCCGAAAATGCCGGGACATTTCGAGATTCGGCCGGATCCTGTTAAAATGACAAATCTCGTTGCTTGTGCCGCCATGTTCTCAAGAGGTGACGTGCAGCGGGCGATTGAAACCGTCCAGAGGTCATATTCACTTCAACAGGTGCGGCAAAGCATCTGTTATCCATCTTCGGAGCGGCCATATTTTACACCAGGATTTTCACTTTCCACGCCTTTACGGCACGCAACTCGAATCGCTGCTTTTGACGCTCGGCCGGGGCAGTATCCGAAAGTCGCCATGGACAATCCGATTGTTTCCGACACAGGGGAACTCTCCTGGTACCGCTCTGAGCAGGGAAAAGGGCTTGTCACAATTGAAACAGAAAAATCGCAGGCCCTTATTGGTTTTGTCAAAGACAATAACAAAGCGTTGAAAAACATTTCCGTTACGGCGGAAAACGAATTCTGCTCGATCATCTTAACATCTCTAAATGCAGAGCCCATTTCCAGCTCCCAAAGTCTACTTCTGGTCGCAACGGCACGCTCAGCGAACCAGGATATGACCTGGAACGAAGACCGAACGTCCCTGTCTAACTGGGGCTCGGGTCCAACCGTTATCGAACCCGTCAAGGGCAGCGTGACTCTCCGAAACATCAGACGGGCAGAACATGTAGAAGCCGTTCCACTAAATGGCGCAGGCAAGAGAATGGGTGAATCAATTCGGGCACGAGTAGTTGCAGACTGTTTCGAAATACCCATTGGGGAACCTGCGACTCCGTGGTATCTTGTGAGAATTCAAAGATAGAAAGTCTATCTGTTTACAGCTTGGCAGCTCTATATTGACTGTGTATTTCAGCGATATATAATATTGTCTGCTTAATATGACGGAATCCGGTTCTCTCATAGTTTCAAGGAATTTTTCCATGTGGCAGAGAATTCTCACTCTTTTTCATAAATCGGCGGAAGACGATATTCTGTTGACCGAATTCGAAGATAGTTTGATGCTGATAGTCGATCCAGAGCAGCTCACGAATAATCTGCTTAGCAAATTGCAGGGACTGATGGATGTGGAAAAATGCTTTGTCTATCTCGCGGATCGCAGCGAATCATCTCGGGCTTTCTCGCTGGCGGACAAAGCCGGCCAAGACGAATCCCGGTTGCCGGCTTTGGCTGCCAATGGCATCATAGCCCAGTGGTTTCGTGCTAATCGTCAAATTTTGTTCTTTGAGGAAAATGCAGAGGTAACAGATTACCTGCGTGCCGAGCTTCAGCCTTTTTTGGATTTGTCGGTAAATCTCGCTTGTCCCCTTATTTCAATGGACAGGTTAATTGGCATGGTGTTTCTGCATCTAAGTCAGGGTCCATTGAATAGGGTTCAGACGGCAAACTTGCAAGTTCTCGGCAGACAGGCCAGCCTGGCTTTCGAGAATGCTCTCCTGTTTAAAGAGCGCTTGCGCCAGAACGAACGAATGTTCCGTGCCGAGCAATTGGCAACGATGGGCCAATTTGCCGCGGGCATTGCACACGAGCTTCGCAATCCGTTAACGGCTATTCGCAGTACGGTACAGTACCTTGGAAGTGAATTCGGCCAGGGCACAGACCAGAGAAAGCTCGCCCATGACATTTTGGATGACGTAGATCGGCTGAATAATATTGTAGGTAACCTGTTGTCACTGGCCCGACCGGCCCAGAGCAATCCCGAGGAAATAGATATTCGCCGGGAGATTGAACGCTGTGCGAATTTTATCGAGGCTAAAGCCAAGAGCCAGAACATTAAGCTTCAAACCGATTTCAAGAAGGATTTACCGAAGCTTAGAATCGACCCGGCTGAGTTACGACAGGTACTTTTGAATGTTATGATGAATGGCTTACAGGCAATGCCGGAAGGTGGAATGATCTTAATTAAAGCCTGTTGCCTCGTAGAAGAAGCCCATGACTTCATTGCGGGCAGTGAGAAGATGTTGATTCAGATCGAGGACGAGGGCCCCGGAATACCCGCCAACCTGCGGCAAAAGGTTTTCGAGCCTTTCTTTACGACCAAGGCCGGCGGGACAGGTCTCGGGCTGGCCATTTGCAATAGTATAGTCAAACGATATAATGGTGAAATCTGGATAGAACAAGCCAGGGGCGGCGGTACTGAGGTTAGGATTTCCCTGCCTACGAGCTAAATGCGGCGTTTGGGAGCCGGGTCATATGGAGAAACCCAGAGTACTGATTATTGATGACGAAGCCAGCATACGTTCCATTTTGTCCACGTTGTTAAAAAAAAATGGCTATCACGTGCAGGTTGCCGATTCCGGGGAGTCGGGGCTTGATGTATATGCTCAGTTTAAGCCGGCTGTTATTTTGCTGGACTTGAAGATGCCCGGAATCGACGGCATGGAGGTTATGGAAGTCCTGGACAGGCGGCTGAATGCCGATTCGAAAACTATCATAATGACTGCTCACGGGGAGGTTCGTTCTGCCGTGGAAGCCATGAAGAAGGGGGCCTTTGATTATCTCGAAAAGCCCTTCGATAATGATGAGCTTCTGGCAATAATTTCGCGCGCGGTGGAAATGGTAACTCTCAAGCGAAGGGTCAGGGAGTTGGAAGACCAGCTTGAAAAAACCTACAGGTTTGAGAATATTGTTGGTGTCTCGGATAAGATGAAGTCCACGTTCGCTTTAATGCACAGGTTCGCCGGCACGGATGGTACGGTGCTGGTCTACGGTGAGAGCGGCACGGGCAAAGAGTTAATCGTGCGGGCCATTCATCAGGCCAGCAATCGCAAATCAGGGCCGTTTGTTGTGGTTAACTGCGGTGCCATACCTTCCAATCTGATTGAGAGCGAGT
>Ga0307378_10000721_pt1 | contig 56478 bp, 39 predicted proteins | sample UN1MG_FD_202238 | JGI IMG/M metagenome (GOLD analysis project Ga0307378, IMG submission 202238) | Soil microbial communities from Risofladan, Vaasa, Finland - UN-1 | ecosystem: Environmental > Terrestrial > Soil > Coastal area > Acid sulfate soil | place: Finland: Risofladan, Vaasa | collected... | reverse complement strand
GTGCCAAAATCCCCCCACCCTACATAATTAAGCATTAATGGCGCTCACGGAACTGGTCGGGTAATTCCCGCGCTGTGTACTTAGGCTTTTAGCCTAAATACCTACAGCCTAGCTACCTACAGCCTATCTTCTCACGGTAGATAGAGGGGTGAAAGGGAAATTTTACTTCGTTGTTTAAGCTTTATTGGATCAGATTACCGATTAACCAAGAAAGCCCGACACGGAGGGAGTAAATATCTATGACTAGAAAAAATGAAGAACGAATTAAAAAATTGATGAGCCTGGGAGAGAGTCAGGGAGGTTATTTGACCTATGACGAGGTCGATGATCTTTTCCCGGACACCCATATCTCTGCGGATAAAGTTGATGGGCTCATATCGATATTGAAGGAAAAGGGCATTGAACTGGTCAATGCTATTCCAGTGGAGAGTGAAAAAACTCTTGAGGGAGGAGTTGACCTTCTATCATCCGTTGATGGAGGCGATGCGGAAAAAGAAGAAAGGGTTTTCGATGCAGAAATTGAGCCCGATGCAGAAATGGAGGTTGGTGCAGAAGTTGAGGTAGATGCTGAAATTGGGGTGGATGCTGAAATTGGGGTGGATACTGAAATTGAGGTGGGTGCAGAAGTTGAGCCCGATGCACAACTTAAGATGGATGCAGAAATTAAGGCGGATACTGAAGTTGAGGTGGAAGGGCCGAGGGACTACGACTATGCCAGAACATATCTGCGAGAGATGGGGGCTGTACCTCTCCTGACTCGTGAAGAGGAGGTAGCGATTGCCAAACGAATCGAGGAAGGCGAGAAGGAGCTGATCCAGACAGTTCTGGCCTCTCCCCTGGCCGAGAGAGAGATGGCCGAGCTAGGAGAGCGGCTGCGGTTGCAATCGAAAAAGGAAACCGGAGATATGGCCAGGGAACCGGATGCAGGAGACAACAGCGTGGAGGGGGATGCTTTGCCAGCGCCCAGTGCGGAAGAGGTTAATGCCAGGGAGCCGGATGCAGGAGACAGTGGTTGCGGCCCGCGAGTTGCGGGTTGCAGGTTGCGAGGTGCAGATTGCGGGTTGCGAATTAGAGATATGGCCAGGGAGCCGGATGCAGGAGACAAAAGCGTGGATGCAGGAGACAACAGCGTGGAGGGGGATGCTCTGCCAGCGCTCAGTGTGGAAGAGGCTAATGCCCGGCAGATCAGCGTGGAGGGGGATGCTCTGCCAGCGCCCAGTGCGGAAAAAGTTAATGCCCGGCAGATCATCTTACTGACCGATCGGATCAGAGGATTGGAAGAGCGGAACCGACAAATCCGGGGACAGTTGGCCAAGGATACACTATCGGGCTCTACTCGTGCCTGGTTGGAGAAGCAGGAAATTCAGAATACAGAAAGGGCTGTTTCACTGCTGAAGCAATTAGACCTAAAGATAAAATTCGTTGACAAAATTCTCCGAAGACTTAAAAAGATGGGGGAGCAGGTGGCCAAAGCCGAGGATGAAATTTCCAGGGTACAGGAGCGGTCTAAAATCCCTCCTGAGCTCTTGCCCACTCTTTTTCAGCTTGCAGATATGGAAAAATCCCCCCAATCACCCTATAAAGGCACAGAGGGGCAAAGGGGCAAAGGCACAGGGGGGCGGAGTCAAGGCACAGAGGGGCAAAGGGGCAAAGGCACAAAGGGTGAAAGGCTTTCTGCCTCTGTGCCTCTGTGCATATGTTCGGGCGCAGCCGCTGCCTTTGAACCTGTTTGTAGGGGATTAGGGGGGATTATAAAGGATCAGAAAGAGTATCGCAGGTTTGCCCAAAAGTATGGCCTGAACAAAGATGAACAGGCGGAATATTATCGGGTAATAAGGGATGCCCTGCAAAAGATCCGCCGCGTGGAGGCGGAGTTCAACCTGTCAGGAGAGGAGCTGAAGCGCACCATACAGGCCATAAAGGGCAGCGAGACTAAAGCCAAGTTGGCCAAAGATCACTTGATCAGGGCCAATCTGCGTCTGGTGGTCTCCATTGCCAGGAGGTACACGAACTGCGGCCTGCCTTTCCTGGATATGATCCAGGAAGGAAACATCGGGCTGATAAGAGCTGTAGACAAGTTTGACTATCACCGAGGTCTCAGGTTCAGCACTTATGCCACCTGGTGGATCAGGCAGGCAATCACACGCGCGATTACTGACCAGTCCCGAATGATTCGCATCCCCGTGCATATGGTGGAAACGATCGCCCGCTTAAGCCGCGTTACCACTTCTCTTGGCCAGGAGTTGAGACAGCAGCCCACACCTGAGCAAATCGCCGAGCGCATGGATATTCCCCTGGGAAGGGTACGCCGGATGCTCGATATCGGCAGAGAGCCAATCTCCCTGGAAGCCCTTGTCGGGGAAGAGGAGGATAGTTACCTGGAAGACTTTATTGAAGATAAGAGAATCTCCTCGCCTGAGGAGGCGGCGGCGATGCTCGACCTCCTGGAACAGACCCATAGAATTTTGGCTACCCTGCATCCCCGTGAGGAACAGATTCTCAGGATGCGCTTCGGGATCGATGGAAGAGAAACTCAGACCCTGGACACAATAGGGAGAATGTTTAACATCAGCCGCGAGCGCGCCCGGCAGATCGAAGCCAAGGCGCTGCGCAAGCTGCGACACCCCGTCCGCTCCCAGCAGTTACGGGAATTGATGGGAAAATGAGGGATGAGGCTGGCTTATGATGGGGCTACCTTATAATTGTAACCTCGTAGTTTTGACCATCATCAATATGCTGCCACAAAGCCTCAACGGAATATGAATACGAGGGAGGGGGCACCCCTTGAGGTACTCCTGACACTTGATAAGCTATGCCAAGCAGTTTAAGATTAGTGTCCTGGAGGCAATTCGATGAATGTATACACCTATTCAAAAGCCAGGCAAAATTTTGCCTCGTTACTTGAACAGGCAGTTGAAGAGGGAGAGGTCAGAATAAAACGAAAGGATGGCCGGATCTTTGTTATCAAGCCCGAGACGGCCTCTCTAAGAGCTTTTCCCTACCTCTGGCCCATTGATACCGGACCGAGTAATGTTCCCAGCCCATCCGCGCCGCTTGATTTTACCACAAGTCCCCGGAGAAGCCGATATATGATAAGGAATGGATTAAGGCAATAATAAAGGTAAATTTTTTTGGAGTGCGGCAGAAGTTGGTAGCGGGCAGTGATCCCTTCGGCAGAAGGAAAAAAAACCCGTAGGGGGGATTTAATCGACTGGGTCAGTCGATCATGGAGGAGGAGGCAGAACCTTTGTCTCAAGTCGCGACTGTATTGGCCGCTGAGGATAGTCTGCCTGTTGAAGATGTGACGCAGGAGATAAAAACGCAAAAAACCCGTCACCGGCTTCACCTTTTGATCAGGCCTAAGCTGGATCATCAGTGTATCAATCAATGTATTCATTGAGGTATTCATTGGCGCATTCATTGATGCATTTATTGGTGTATTTATTGACGTATTTATCGATGCACTCGTTGGCGTATTAGGTTTACCAGTTGACGTATTAAACGTATTAGACGTATTGGTTGAGTTGTTAATCGGTACATTAATCGGTACATTAATCGATGCGTTAATCGATGTATCAATCGGTGTATCGAAAAGATTTCTGACGGTTAAGAGCACAAAGAGAAGGTTATTCACCATCCCCATCTCCCTGGCCGTGTGATAGATATACCTGCAATCCAGCCGGTCGCCCCACCGGATGAGAAGCTGGTATATGTCAATAAAGTGTTTCAGATAACAATACGTTGAGGCATGAATCTGGATGGTCAGATAAATAAGCAGATCATCAGGAGCGAGCAAAAAGCAACGCTGGCCACTGGAATTTTTATTACTGAAACTCTGATCATTGGAATTCTGATCACTGGAGCCGGAGTAGATGGAACTCTGATCACTGGAACGCTGGTTGCTGAAATTTCGTGTGATTGAACTTTGGTCACTGATACTGATTTCTCTTGCCTGCCGCCACCAGTGTTCTTCCGGTATCGCGGGATAATCCCTTGACTTAGCCAAGCTCCAGTGGAGATCGACATAGATTCTCATGTGCTGTAAGTATCGATGAAATGGAATACTGTATTCGTTCTCCGCTGAATAGTTCTGTTCTGCGGCGGTAAACCGTGGTTCATAGCCAATCTGCTGAAGAAGATCTCCGGCCCTTTCTGTATCAGATGGCCTAATCCAGATATCCAGGTCATGGAATGACCGCAGAGTTATATTCGAATAAAGCAGCCTGGCCAGGAAAATATCTTTGAGGGGGACCGCCTTTACTCCCCCTTTGGCAAAGAGCTCCAGAACGCGATCCATCTCATGAGACAGGATAAGGTTTCGGGCCAGATGCTGGTGCCAATTCTTGCGGAATTTCCTGACTGCCTCCTCCGGAACCGCCAACCAGCCGGTATTATCCAAACGACGATAAACGGATGGAAACACATCATGAAAGAGGGCCAGTTCCAGCACTCGATCCCAATTAACCGGAACCAGCACTCGATCTTGATCTCGCTGTTCAATGCGATCACGCTCTCGCTGTTCAATGCGATCACGCTCTCGCTGCTCGATGCGAACACGCTCCCGCTGATCGATGCGATCCCAATCGGCCTGCCTCTGACGTTTTACCCCCTCACGCAGCCAAGGTAGACTGGAAGCATCTTCCTGTATGGTACAATGGGGGATAGCATACTGTAAAATAATTTGTTCTTCTATGGTCATAGTGGTCATAAGTGGTTATATTTGTTATATTAGTTACCGTGGTTATCGTGGTTATCGTGGTTATCGTGGTTATAGGGGTTATAGGGGTTATAGGATTATTAGGGGTATCTTCAGCCGCTTGCAACTACTACACCTCGGCGAAAATAACTATACGGTTTTTCCCTCATCTGCCCTACCCGGCATCCACTCTCAAGGGTGTGGGGAGGATACATGCAGGGATGCGCTCTGTCGCGTCTGCACTCTGCCGCGCCACGCCGCCCAAGAGCCCCCGGTCACGGATGGGCGCGACGGAGCGGCTACCTCCTCCAGTATGCTAGCCGCTATCTCCACTTAAGGGAGAGGAACGCGGTCGAGAGGCTTCCGCCACGATGCACTATTTTCTCCCCACCCAGGTAATTCCTCACCCATCCAGCTACTTCCTCACCTGTACAACTGACCCCTCACCTGCGCCTTCATTTTCATTTTCATCTTCATCTTCATTTTCATCTTCATCTTCATTTTCATCTTCCAGATCAACAATTCTCTCACACTTAAACTTCATATCTTCACTGAGTAGTTGAGGCTTATATTCGGGCACAAGTTCCGACAATTTTGATTGTATTCCTTTGTAGTCGCGTCTTTGCGCCAGGGTTAACAGCTCATCAATTCTTTTTTCCAGATCGCGGTACGATATTTCATTTCCTGTTCCATTGCTACGTAAGACCATGAGCTTCTCGTGAGCGGTTGGGACAATCCCCTCCCCTTCGGTGATAAGCTCCTCATAGAGTTTTTCTCCCGGCCTGAGTCCGGTGATGTTGATATAAATATCTTTATCAGGCTCTAAACCGGATAATCGGATCAGGTCCCTGGCCATATCCAGAATCTTGATCGGTCTGCCCATTCTCAGGATATAGATATCACCACTCTCACCCATTGCTCCTGCCTGGAGGATAAGCTGTACTGCCTCACTGATGGTCATGAAGTAGCGGGTAACATCAGGATGGGTAACGGTCACCGGCCCGCCGTTGGCTATCTGCCTCTTGAAAAGCGGAATAACGCTGCCCGAACTTCCGATCACGTTCCCGAATCTAACGGCCATGATCTTGGTTGATATCTCTGGCGTAGATGATGACGGAGCGCGTCCCTCCAATACCACATTTCTACGCTCCAATACCCTCTCCTGTCCCTCCAATAACTTCTCCACACTCTTCAATAGCTTCTCGCGTCCCTCTCGCTCCAATACCCTCTCGCGTCCCTTCAATCCCTCCACACCATCCAATAGCCTCTCGCGTCCCTTCAACAACCCCTCCACACGCTCCAATCCCCCCTTCCCCCTCGCGGGGGAGGGTTGGGGTGGGGGGGAGTGAACGATTACGGTTGATGATCTTGATAAAGCCGATGATCTTGATAAAGTTGATCTGGTTGATATAGCCGATGCAGTTGATATAGCTGATGCAGTTGATATAGCTGATGAAGTTGATAAAGTCGATTTGGTTGACATTGATGAGGGCGACACTTGGACTCCATCCGCACCCTCAGCCTCTGCCCAGGTCCAAGCCGCAGAATCGGTTCCAGCCCTAGCCCAGATTTCATTCCTGGCCTTGGTTCCAGCTTCAGGCCTAGTCCCAGCCCTAGCCATGATTTCAGCACTGGTCTTGGTTCCAGCGTCGGTCCGGGTCGCAGCCACAGCATCAGCAATGGTTCCCCTTCCCAGTTTGGCCGTCAGCTCTCTGTGCTTAAGCTGCACGATAATCTCTGCCACCCTTTTGCTTGCGCCCATGATATTGGTTGGTCTCACCGCTTTATCCGTAGAAACCAGGACGAACCTCTCTACTTTCGCTTCCAGTGCCGCATCCAGGACATTTTTCGTGCCCAGGATATTATTGTACACCGCCTCCCAGGGATGGATCTCCATCATGGGAACATGCTTATAGGCTGCGGCGTGGAAAACTACTTGAGGTTCATACTGATTAAAAACCCCTTTTAGGATCTCCATGTATGTCACCGAGGCTAAAATCGAAACGATTCTTGGGTGAAGGTTCTGTTGAGAATTCTGCTGAGAGTTCTGTTGAAAATTCTGCTGAGGGTTTTGCTGAGAACTTTGAGTATTTTGGTGGAAGTTTTGTTGGGAGTCCTGTTGGGAGTCCTGTTGGGAGTTCTGTTGTGAGTTCTGTTGGGAGTTCTGTTGGGAGTTCTGGTGAGGGTTCTGCTGAGTGCTCTGTTGAGAACTCGGTTGTGGGTACTGATATGCGTCCTGTTGTGCGTCCTGTTGTGTGTCCTGTTGTGGATTCTGTTGTGTGTCCTGTTGAAAGCTCTGTTGAGGGTAAAGGTGCTTTAGCTCCATTTCGATGTCATACAGGCTGCTTTCCGCCCGATCCAGCATGACTAATGTTTTCGGCTTGAACGCAGCCACCTGCCGACAAAACTCAGAGCCGATCGACCCGCCAGCGCCGGTTACCAGAACGCATTTTCCTTTTAGGTAAGCGCCAATCATGTCCATATCCAGTTCAACCTGCCCTCTTCCCAAAAGATCAGAGTATGATACATCCCGAATCTTTGATATACTTATTTTATCATTGATCAACTCCCCTATACTGGGGATGGTCTTGCACTTTACCCCCGTTTTCTGACAAAGATCAATGATACGGCGCATCTGCTCTGCGGAGGCTGAAGGGATTGCAATAATAATCTCATCAAGATCTTTCATGCCCCCGCTCCCGGCCACAGAGACAACCTCCTGTATGCTGCCCAATACCTTGATCCCGTGAATAGAACAATGGATCTTTTGGGGATCGTCATCAAGAAACCCGACCACCTCATAGTGCATCAGATCTTTATTGTCGTTAATCTCCCGAAGGATCTTCTCAGCCGCATCACCGGCACCGACAATCAACACCTTCTTTCTTTTTTTGCCGCTATTCCCATGCCCATTTTTATGCCCATGCCCATCCACATGCAAATTTCTATTCCTCATCCAGGGAAGAGATTTTTTTTTCTGGCCGGAGAAAAAAAGTCTGATGAATAACCGAAAACCCCCTATAAAAAAAATGGTAAGAAGAGCGTCTATAAGAAACACGGAGCGAGCAAACCCGTACCGCCGGTAAGTAAGGGAAGCAAAGAGAATAATGGGCAAAAAACTGACCAGGGAGGCTTTAATGATATTCGCCAGATCCTTTAAGCCTGTATAGCGCCACATACCCTGATAGAGACCGAAATAATAAAAGACACAAACTTTTACTACGATAATGGGTATCAGCATATTCCTGAACCGGAGATAATAGGAGTGTGGAAAACTTAGATCGAAGCGAAGGAGATAAGCTCCGGCATAAGAGGCGGTAAACAGTGCTATGTCTATCGGTAGAATAAGGAAAAAATTTTTCCTGAAATTATACTTAAATTTGAGCAAAACTTTGCTCCCTCGCTGGATATATCCAAAAAGATTTGGTCAGACTCAGGCTGACCTTAAGATAATGAGACATAGCCTTCTTTCTGATAAGTCTAAATTTTTGGATGGTCTTCCATGTTGAACCTCCCTCTAATCATAATTTAGAAAATAATAAGGATAAATTCTGCATGAGAGAAACTACTTGAGCTAAGCAGATAAACAGATATAAAAAATTACTAATTTTTATATGTACTTTAATGGTAGGTAATTTATCCCAGAAAAAATTTTAAAGATTGATAACGAAAATATCCAGATATAAAAAAAATTGACAGGATAACAGGATACGCCGGATCTACAAACTATTTTGTCAAATTACATAGCTTCGCTTTTTCGCAGCAGACAGCTTTTTGAACCCTCCAAATAAAAAGAGCCATATAATGAAGAAGATAAATTCAACAAGATGATGAAAGCTAATATCTGACAGAAAATTTAAAAATTAATTGCTTATACTCTTTATAGATAAGCAACTGTTTTCTCGACTCTCTGAGGGACGATATGAGATAATGATGATTTATATTATTTTTCCCCTATAGCCCTCCCACAAGGAGAGGGGCTTTGATAGCTCTTGAAATATGAGTTTTAGATATTTTTTATATCTAAATAATTTTTTTAAAAAAGAACTAATAATTATCAATACTACTTAGATTAAAATCGGCATAGAAATTTTTTTGTTAAATATTTAATTTTATTAGTAAATATACTACTATATTATAATCAAATAGATTTTTTAATAAATAGAAAATCTGAAAATTATTAGTGCAAGAGCAAAAGTTCAAATCTTGGTAAGTAAAATGCAAAACTTATGCCAGGGAGGTTTTTCAGTACGGATTCCATCGGCATAAATATAATAGCTATCTATAATAAAAATTCAAATGAAATTCAATAATATTATATAATTATAGTGGAGTTGTATTTCGCTCACATACAATCCATTCAACATGGGGTAAGTGCAATGTCCTCTGATGTGAAAAAGATTTCATTGCTCAATAGTGCTTGTAAATCAAACAGGTTAATCATGGACATTAAAAAATTTATGTAATCATTTTCATAATCGCCAGCGCTCATAGTAAACAAATAATTATTTACTTAAAAAATTGTTTACTTAAATTAAGTGCATGAGCCTATTAAAAAAGGTGCATATCCACTTCGCTCAAGTTGGTAGTTTTTCACCTATTATTTTTTTATAAATCAAGGCACTTGTCTGTACGGCTTGTTCTATCAAATAATGTCCCTGCGGTCACCCGACGTCTGATGTTCACAAATACCAAAATGGAGCAGACAACGGGATATCCGCCATGTTTGACCATGGCCACGTGCTGGACATCGAAAGCCTTCTGGCCATCGCATGCGTTGAATATACGCAGCACAATACTTATGAAATAAAGAAGTGATTGCTTATCTGGATACAGGCTCTTTTTTTTTCAAAAAACAGCGATAGACTTCCTTTCCATTGACTCCCCCCTCTATGAGTGATAAAATTCTGTGATTTGGGTAAAATCAAAATCGTGGTTTCTCAATTCGTTAACCTCATAAGAATTGTAGGATATATTAGCTATGGTTAAAAAAGGATTCATTGTGCTGGAGGATGGCACAGTATATCAGGGGAGATCTTTTGGGTACCCTGGAGAGCAGGTGGGCGAGATTGTCTTTAACACCGGGATGGCAGGCTATCAGGAAATATTGACAGACCCATCGTACAAGGGTCAAATTGTGGTCATGACCTATCCCCTGATCGGCAACTACGGAATCAATTTCCTTGATCAGGAATCTGAAATGCCTCAAGTCTCCGGGTTCATTGTCAAGGAAAACAGCCCGATCCCCCATAACTGGCGATCAAAAGGCTCCCTTTCCTCGTACCTGAATGAGCATCATATTATCGGGATTGAAGGTGTGGATACACGGGCACTCACCCGGCGTATCCGTCTGAAAGGGGCCATGAAGGCCGTTATCTCTACCGAGACAGAAAACATCGCCTCTTTGCTGGCCCAGGTACAGGCTGCACCTGGTATGGCCGGTCAGGATCTGGTACAAGAGGTAACCTGCCGGGAAGCTTATGCTTACCAGGAAAGGCCAATAGAGTCAGATGAGCTGAATTGGCACGAATACCTTCCTGATCGCTCAGATGAGAATCATCAGAAGAAGGCTGAGATAAATGAGACAAATGAGACAGGGGAGACAGGTGAGATAGATTGTCCGGCCCATGACCGTTATCGAGTGGTGGCCGTGGATTTTGGAGTAAAAGAGAATATCCTGCGCCAGTTGACTGGTGTTGGTTTTGAAGTCCATGTGGTACCGGCGTATTTTTCAGCAGACCAGATTATGGCCCTTAAGCCGGATGGAGTATTTCTTTCCAATGGCCCAGGAGACCCTGCGGCTGTTCAGTATGCCGTGGATACCGTAAAAGATCTTCTGCATCGGGTACCGATTTTTGGAATTTGCCTTGGGCACCAGATTCTGGGGCTTGCCCTGGGGGGCCAGACTTTTAAGTTAAAGTTCGGGCACCGGGGCTGCAACCATCCGGTGAAGGATTTGACCACCGGCAGAGTCGAGATTACCTCGCAGAATCACGGCTTTTGTGTAGATATTGATTCTCTAAAATCTCAGGATGTCACCCTTACTCATATCAATCTCAACGATCAAACCCTCGAAGGAATGCATCATAACGTCTGGCCCATCTTCTCGGTACAGTATCATCCCGAAGCATCCCCCGGCCCGCATGATTCCCATTATCTCTTTAAGCGTTTTTACAAAATGGTTCAAACACAGCGAACGAAGGTATAAGGTAATACAAACCAAGGAGTAAGTAATACAAACTAAGGCATAAGGCAGGAAGTAGTAATACGAAGAAGTAATACCCTAAGTAGTAAATCAAAGTATCGCAGTAGTAAATCAAAGTATCGCAGGAAAATCAATCAAATGCCAAAAAGAACGGATATTCGTAAAATTATGATCATAGGCTCAGGGCCGATTGTCATTGGTCAGGCCTGTGAGTTTGACTATTCTGGCACTCAAGCCTGTAAGGCCTTGAAGGAAGAAGGATATGAGGTAGTTCTGCTCAACAGTAATCCGGCTACTATTATGACTGATCCTGAGATTGTGGACCAGACCTATGTGGAGCCGATTACTCCTGAAATTCTGGAAAGAATTCTGGATAAGGAACGCCCGGACGCGCTGCTGCCTACCCTGGGTGGGCAAACGTCCCTGAATGTGGCGGTCAAAGCCTATGAAATGGGCATCCTGGAGCGATATCATGTCCAAATGATCGGGGCCGATTACGCTGCCATCAAGCGGGCCGAGGATCGCGAGCAGTTTAAGCAGGCCATGATTGAAATCGGCCTGGATCTCCCCTTGAGCAGCATGGCCCACAGCATGGAAGATGCCCGTCAGATCATACAGGACATGCCATTTCCGGTCATTATCCGTCCCAGCTTCACTTTGGGCGGGACAGGCGGCGGAATCGTTTACAACCGCGAGGAGTTCGAGAGCCAGGTAGCCAGAGGGCTTGAATTGAGCATGACCAGAGAGGTCCTGATCGAGGAGTCGGTTATTGGCTGGAAGGAATATGAGCTGGAAGTTATGCGAGACCGCAAGGATAATGTGGTCATTATCTGCTCTATAGAAAATATGGACCCTATGGGTGTCCATACCGGGGACAGCATCACGGTGGCCCCGGCCCAAACGCTGACCGATAAGGAGTATCAGCGCATGCGGGACGCCTCGATTCGGGTCATGCGCAAGATCGGCGTAGAGACCGGAGGCTCCAATGTACAGTTTGCCATAGACCCACAAAATGGGAGGATGGTCATCATTGAGATGAACCCCCGCGTCTCCCGAAGCTCTGCTCTTGCCTCCAAGGCAACGGGCTTTCCCATTGCCAAGATAGCAGCCAAATTAGCTGTCGGCTATACCCTCGACGAGATCCCGAATGATATCACTCGCCAAACTCCGGCTTGCTTTGAGCCTACCATCGACTATTGCGTAGTCAAAATCCCTCGTTTTACCTTTGAAAAGTTCCCTGAAACCAAAGCTGTCCTGGGCGTATCCATGAAGTCCGTGGGAGAGGCTATGGCCATTGGAAGGACCTTCAAGGAAGCACTGCAAAAAGGCTTGCGCTCCATGGAAATCGGCCGTTTTGGCCTAGGCGCGGATGGAAAGGAAGAGTGCGGGCAGCCGTATGACTGCACCCCGAAATCAATGGAGGAATACCAGAAACAGCGGGCCGCCGGGTATGGAAAAGAGGATTTGATCAATATTCGTCAGCAATTGCGAATACCCAATCCGAGCCGCATATTCTACCTGCGCCATGCTTTCCTGGCCGGAATGTTGATCGATGAGGTATATCAGTTAACCAACATTGATCCGTGGTTTTTGGCCAATATTCAGCAAATTCTGGATATGGAGGGAGAGCTTTGCATCAATCGGGAAAAGATGCAGCAGGAAATTGGCCTGTTCCATGAGGAACACGGGGAGCAGACTGAAGGGATTAACCGCTCCGTCCAGTCCCTTACATTGCCGGGAGATGCCAAACCGGGAGATCCCAAAAGAGGTATAAGAGTTCTCAAGCTTAAAAAAAGGAGCGATGAAGCTGAACAATCTTGTGAGAGACCCTCAGTTGCACCTCTTTCACTGGAAGATCCAAATTCTCATGGGATTAGCCAGACATTGATCAGGGCTGCCAAGGAATATGGCTTTTCAGATTTCCAACTGGCCAAGATACTGAAAAAAGATGAACGGCTGGTTCGCCATTGGCGAAAATCCCTGGGGATTGAGCCGGTTTATAAGCTGGTGGATACCTGCGCCGCGGAATTTGAGGCCTACACCCCTTACTATTATTCCACCTATGAGCAGGAGGATGAGATCAGGGTCTCGCAGAAGAAAAAAATCATGATTCTCGGAGGAGGGCCAAACCGCATAGGTCAGGGGATTGAGTTTGATTACTGCTGCGTGCACGCCTCTTTTGCCTTGCGGGAAGAGGGGTGCGAAAGTATCATGGTCAATTGTAACCCTGAAACCGTCAGTACGGATTACGATACCTCGGATAAGCTCTACTTCGAGCCTTTGACCTGCGAGGATGTACTCTCCATCATTGATAAGGAAAAGCCTGATGGGGTGATTCTGCAATTTGGCGGGCAGACCCCCTTGAACCTATCCGCTGCTCTTGAGGCAGAGGGAGTGCCCATTCTGGGTACCAGTTGCGCGAGCATCGATCAGGCCGAAGACCGTGAAAAATTTAAGCAGATCCTGAATAAGCTGGGCCTGATTCAGCCGGACAATGCCACGGCCTTTTCTTTGGAAGAAGCTCAAGGTGTGGCCCGCAAAATCGGTTACCCTGTGGTGGTACGGCCCTCCTATGTATTGGGTGGCAGGGCCATGAAGATTGTCTATAATGAGCCATCCCTGGCGGAGTTTATCCAATTGGCACAGGATGTCTCGCCCGGTCACCCGATCCTGATCGATAAATATCTGGAAGATGCCATCGAGGTAGATGTTGATGCAGTCTCCGACGGGCAGACTACCTACATCGGCGGCATTATGGAGCATATCGAGGAAGCGGGCATCCATTCCGGTGACAGCGCCTGCGTTCTTCCTCCCTATACCCTTTCCGACGAGATCATCGAGGTCATAAAGGAAAACACCGGAACCCTGGCACTTGAGCTGAAAATCAAGGGACTCCTCAATATCCAGTATGCCATTAAAAACGATCAGGTTTATATCCTGGAAGTCAACCCGCGCGCTTCCCGTACTGTCCCCTTTGTCAGCAAGGTCACCAATGTGCCCCTGGCCAAGGTGGCCACCCGCGTTATGCTGGGAAAGAGCCTGGCCGAGATGGGGCTTGATAAGGAAACGGAACTGGATTATGTCGGAGTCAAGGAGGCTGTTTTCCCCTTTAACCGCTTTCCGGGAGTTGATACGCTGCTTGGCCCTGAAATGAAATCTACGGGCGAGGTCATGGGCATTGATACCAGTTTCGGAGTTGCCTTTGCCAAAGCCGAACTGGCCGCCGGGAGTAAAGTACCTTTCAGTGGCAAGGTCTTCGTCAGTGTCAAGAATAAAGATAAAAGGACCATTCTATTCATCGTGAAAAAACTGGTGGACCTGGGATTTATCATTGTGGCCACGAATGGAACTGCGCGGGCACTTCGGAAAAATGATGTGGAAGTGGAACATGTCTGTAAAATGCACGAGGGCCGGCCCAATATCGTAGATTTGATCAAGAACGGTGAAATTCAACTCATTATCAATACGCCCTCAGGTGCCAGACCCTGGGAGGATGGGATCTATATCCGTGCGGCGGCACTGGCGTATGATATACCGATTATTACCACTACCTCCGGTGCAGCAGCCATGGTCAATGGAATCGAAGCATTGCAAAAGCGGGGTCTGGAGGTCAAGTCCCTGCAAAATTACTATGCCCAGGGCCAGGGGAAAAAGGTGCAGAAGTGAGGACACGAAGAGCATGAAGGGCACGAAGGGCATGAAGGGCCACGAAGAGCATGAAGGGCCACGAAGAGCACGAAGATAAAAAGGTAAAATGGGGGTGAGGTAAAAGGAATGAGAAAAATATTGCATAAGCAAATATTGCATAAGCAGCAGGCGCTGCTTATTTTCCTATTGTTGTGTTGTATATCGCTGTACTTTTCCGGATGCGCTTTTATCACGGTCCCGGCATTTGGACCGTCCATATCCGAGCTCGAAGAAACAACCGTTTCCGGAGAGGGAAAAGACAAGATCCTTCTCATGGATATTTCAGGCGAAATCTCAGAGGAGGACAAGTCGAATCCCCTGGGCATGACAACAGAAGTAAACCCCGTGGTCCGGATAAAGGAAGAGTTGGAAAAGGCCAAAAAAGATAAAAAGATCAAGGCCCTGCTCCTGAAGATCGATAGCCCTGGCGGAACAGTTACGGCCAGCGACATTATTTATCATGAATTAAAAACTTTTAAGAAGGAAACCGGCATCCCTCTAGTCATCAGCATGATGGATGTCGCTGCCTCCGGCGGGTACTACATCGCTATGGCCGGGGACAAAATCCTTGCCCACCCCACGACCGTCACCGGAAGCATTGGGGTCTTGACCATGAAATTCGACGTGCAGGGATTGATGGGCAAGATCGGTGTGGAAGAAGTAACGATCAAATCGGGAGATAAGAAGGATTTCAACTCTATTTTCCACACGCTGAGGCCCGAAGACCAGGCCATATTGCAGAACGTTATTGATACTTTGTACGAGCGATTTGTAGGGATAGTGGCCGAATCAAGGCATGGTCTATCCGGCATGTCCAAGGAAGAGCTCAAACGGATTGCCGACGGCCGGGTTTATACTGCCCAAGAGGCCCTGGACCTTAAACTGATTGATACCATCGGCTATATGGAAGATGCCATCAAGCTGGCCAAAAAAGAAGCGGGAATAACCCATGAGGCAAAAGTAATTACCTACCAGAGACCTTCCCAGCATAAAAGTACGATCTACTCGCGGTCCTCCTCCGCCAGTCGTCCCCTTAGCCTGTCGCTGGCTGCTATGCCGCTTGCTACCTCTTCGCTGGCTGGCGCTTCCCTGTTGGCTGGCTTGAAGAATCTGCCTATTAGCGATCTGTCTGGTAGCGGATTATCCGTTAAGAACTTATCTGGCCGGTTTTGGTATTTGTGGACTCCTTAATCTGGTATTTTTGGGCTCCTTAATGAAAAAAGTGAGAAAAGGGGTAGATAGGTAAGCAGCAAATACACGGCCAGATAGAATCAGCAAGTAAGATGTAGGGTGGAGGCTTTTCGCCCCACCAAAAAGGTTATTTTGTTACCGTTCCTTAACCCGCCACCGTTGCCACCAAATCCGCTACCATCCTGGCAATAGCCTGGCAGGCGGTCAGACCCGGCGACTCAATGCCAATCAAATTAATGAGGCCATCCAGGCCAAGATCAGACTCTTCTTTAATGATAAAATCCTTGAAAGGGTCATGGGGACCTTGTATTTTAGGTCTGATCCCTGACATATCGGGAACAATGGCTTCCCTTTCCAGGCGAGGGATAATCTTTCCGGCTGCCCTGTAGAACCTTTCCGCAGCGTCATCCTTGACCTGATAGTCAATTTCACTTACATACTCTGCGTCCGGGCCAAAGCGCAGGCGTGAGCCCATGTCCAGGGTGGCATGGATGCCGAGGTAGTGGCTGCCTGGCAATGGATAAACCAGCCTGCTGATGGGAGAGGGCTTGGCATAGGAAAAATAATTTCCTTTGCAAAAGTAAAGCCGGTACCCTTTTTGATCGATATCAATACCGGCAAGAGAGGCGATTCGATCGGAAAACAGGCCCGCACAGTTGATGACCACTTTTGATAGGAATCGATAGTTATCCTGCTTTACGCCGACCACAAATCCATCGCTCTCTTTTTGTACGATATCGACCTCACTGCCATAGGCAAAATCAACGCCTTTTGACTGGGCCAGCCTGGACAGGTGTTTCATCAGGGAATGGGTATCGATAATGCCTGTGCGGGGCGAATAAATTCCTGCAATGCCCTTGATGTTGGGCTCTAACGTGTGAATCTCCCTCTGATCGAGGATCGTTAAATCCCTGGCACCGCGAGCCGTTGCATTCTTGCACAGATCTTCCAGTGCATCCAATTCGGAAGGCTCCGTAGCCACAATTAATTTGCCAAGGCGCTTATAGGGAATGGATGCTTTTTCACAGAGCTCATACAGGCAATCCGCACCCTCAAGGCAGAGTTTTAATTTCAGCGAATCACTCGGATAGTATATCCCTGCGTGAATCACCTCGCTATTCCTGCTGCTTGTTTCCTGGCCGAAATGAGTGTTTTTTTCCAAAACCAGGATGTCCGTAAAGCGATTTGACAATTCAGCAGCTATTGATAAGCCAATAACACCTGCACCGATTATCGTTATGTTTACTTCATCCGTGTTTGCCATCCATGTTTACCTCGCCTACTTGGATATTAGTTGCTCAAGGTGATTATAAGGTAATAGTTCCGTAAAGTCCAGCAGCGTCCCCATAGCCAGGTTATTGGTTTTAATATTATTCTCTTCACAGGCTGCGATAGGATTTAACCCTCCGACAATAATCATAGCCGCCCTCCCTTCAGCAACGGGGATGTCAAGAAGTGCCTGCCCGGGTTTGCCAATCAGCAGGATTCCGCCAAGGCCCGTCTTGGCGAGTTTTTTGCTGATCCTTTCCGCTTCAGGGACGGCTATTGCAGGTATCTCGCGAAAGCTGGCCCCGATTACGCCATTTCCCAATTTTGCAGCCTGAGCAACGCTGGTCATACGTCCTCTGATGAAGATTTCCAGGGGGTCGAGTGTAGATCCGCTATAATCAATGATCTCAGTAAACCTGACAGGCTGGCCGTTTCTCATTTCAAGCAGACCTCCGAATCGGGAAAACACAGGAATCCCTGAATTGAGTAATATCCCATTGATAGTAACACTGCATACCGTACCGATAGCTGTTTTTCCCTCGGGGATATAAAAGTTTCCCAACTGGCTGCCTGCCTCTTTTATAACGACAAAATGGCCCATACCAAGGCCATTTTTAAAGACAGGGATTATGTGCTCCAGTGCTCTGGGGAAATCCTCTGAATGAACGGTTGAAATATTCAATACAATCTTCCCTCGGAGTTTGGAGAGGGAGAATTTCATCTTGTAGGATAGCTCATCTATCCTGGAAGCAACAAGGCCGATTTTACTCATCACAAAAGCATTATTCAACTCTTTTCTGCCCTCATGCGTGATTATACGGCCACGCTTATCGCCAAGGTTTTGGGTAAATCCGGCCTTATCGGTGAGAGCGAGGTAATATCGCACTGCTCTGGGACTGAGATTAACTCCATACGATTGAATCTGTCTTGCAATCCTGGTCCCGCCAAGAGGTTTGGGCGCCTCTCGCAATACTCGCAGGATAGCGATACTATTTTTATCTGTTTTTGTTTCCACGTGCAAGATCCTCCTGTGGGTTATGTAAGCTCTCGGCATAAGGATAATTATCTTAGCATAAGAAGAAGAATTTTTAAAGACAAAACTAGGCAATATTGCCGAGTTTACCTGCAAGGTAAATTGGCAGAATAACGTGCCATCTATCTCCATACTTACCATTATGCCTCCCAGGCTCCCCCGATTGGAAGGCAGTTTGATGCCGAAAAATTAGGCAGCAATTGCGAATGTTCTTGACATTAATCTTGGTCGCATGGTATTTTTATGGCAAAAAATTAAGCATTCCAGGTGCCGAAAAATTAGGCATTGCATTGCCGAGAGGAAACGGTGCATCAGGGGGGGGCCAAGAAGAATGGTTTTGGTGCATCAAAAGGTAAATCAACAAGCAACCTTATTAGCCGTTTTAAGAAGAGGGAGAAATGAACTTACAACAGCCAAATTCAAATGATGCCACAAGAACCTTTAATCGTTCTAAAAGTGTTGTACCCGGTTCGGGAATATGTTCCCGCTGTATTGATGGATGCCGGGGAAATTGCGAGGTTTTTAAAGCCTCTTTCCGCGGTCGTGAAGTAATTTACCCCGGTCCGTTTGGGGAAGTTACGGCAGGCGCTGACAAGAATTATCCGGTTGATTATTCTCATTTGAACATCCAGGGTTACGCTTTGGGTGCTCAAGGTCTTCCTGAAGGCATATCAGCAGGCCCTGATACTGCCACATTCCCTATGGTGAATACGGAAACGTCTTATGGCTGGGATATCAAGGTGAAAATGAGAGCACCTATCTTTACCGGTGCGCTGGGGTCCACTGAGATTGCCAGGAAGAACTGGGAGCACTTTGCTGTTGGCGCGGCTATTTCCGGCGTTACCCTTGTCTGCGGAGAGAATGTCTGCGGCATCGATCCCCAACTGGAGCTTGACGCTAATCATAAGGTTGTCAAGGCCCCTGATATGGACCGGCGCATAGAGGTTTACAGGAGATATCATGAGGGTTTTGGTGAGATTCTGGTTCAGATGAACGTGGAAGATACCCGTTTAGGTGTAGCTGAATACGTTCAGAAAAAACATAAGCTTGAAACCATAGAATTGAAATGGGGCCAGGGTGCGAAGTGCATCGGCGGAGAAATCAAGGTTAAGTCCCTGGACAGAGCACTTGAGCTTCAAAAACGGGGATACATTGTTACGCCAAACCCCTCTGATAAGGCTGTTCAGGAAGCCTATAGGGCCACGGCCATCAAGGAATTTGAGCGACATTCACGTTTGGGTTTTGTTTCGGAAGAGGGCTTCTATGCTGAAGTTGAAAGACTCAGGAAACTCGGCTTCAAACGCATCACCCTGAAGACCGGCGCTTACTCAATGCGTGAGCTGGCAATGGCCATCAAATATTGTTCGATAGCAAAAATTGACCTTTTAACCATCGACGGAGCCCCCGGCGGCACAGGCATGAGCCCCTGGAGAATGATGCAGGAGTGGGGAATTCCTACCTTCTATCTCCAGGCATTGACCAACGAATTCTGCGGAAAACTGGTCAAAAAGGGTATGCGTGTACCGGATATTGCTATAGCTGGCGGATTTTCTAGTGAAGATCATATCTTTAAGGTCCTGGCTATGGGTGCACCTTATACCAAAGCGGTTTGCATGGGAAGAGCGCTCATGATTCCGGGTATGGTAGGGAAGAATATAACTACATGGATTGAGTCAAATGACTTGCCAAAAACCGTTTCCGAGTTTGGTACCACGCCTGAGGAGATTTTTGTCTGCTATGCAGAACTGGCTGAAAAATATGGGAATGAGATGAAGAACATTCCTCTTGGTGCGCTCGGTATTTACAGCTTCTCTCAAAAGATCCGGGTAGGCTTGCAGCAACTTATGGCTGGAAGCAGAAACTTTAACCTCAGCACCATTTCCCGAAAAGATATCATGGCCCTCACCGAAGATGCTGCCAAAGTTTCCGGTATTCCTTATGTTATGGATGCTTATCGCGCAGAGGCTGAAGAAATCCTGGGGTAATCTGCGAGTTATGATGGAATGTATATTCCTTATAGCCCCGACTGTAAGGGCGGGTGAGGATTGAAATCACTGATCGTGTAAGTTAAAAAAGGGGCTCATGTTTCATGAGCCCCTTCTTTTTTTATTGATAGTTCATGGTTCATGGTTTATAGTTTATGCTTTTCAGCCAGAGATCATAAACCATAAACCAGAGGTTAGAAAAAGGAGTTTCAAATACATGCCTGACCATAGACCATTAAAAAATCAAGAAATAAATAAAGAGGATATCTTAAAGGTAGCTCTCGATAATAATATCAGATTTATTCATCTATGGTTTACCGATGTCTTAGGAACTTTGAAAAGCTTCTCGATTGATATCGATGAATTGGAAAATGCCCTGGAAGGTGGCATGGGCTTTGATGGATCTTCCATTGAGGGCTATGCACGCATTGATGAAAGTGACATGATCGCCAGGCCGGATATCACTACCTTCCGGATACTGCCCTCATCAGATCCGGGAGAAGTTACGGTAGCCCAGATGTTTTGCGATATTTTCGAGCCCGACGGCACTCCCTACAAGGGTGATCCAAGAGGTGTGCTCAAGAGAAATCTTAAAAGGGCAACTGACCTGGGATATACTTTTTATGTTGGGCCTGAACTTGAATACTTCTACTTTAGATCAAGTGAAGGGAAACCGGAGGTTCTGGACAGGGGAGGATATTTTGACCAGACCCCTCTTGATTTGGCCTCTGACCTGCGTAAAGAGACCGTCTTAGCCCTTGGGAAGATGGGTATAGCCGTAGAGTACTCCCACCATGAAGTAGCCCCCTCGCAGCACGAAATAGATCTGCGCTATACCGATGCTCTCGCTATGGCCGATAATGCCATGACGTACCGGCTGATAGTTAAAGAGATAGCCATGAAGCATGGGGTTTACGCTACCTTTATGCCCAAGCCCCTGATGGGACAAAATGGCAGCGGTATGCACGTGCATCAGTCCCTTTTCAAAGGTGATAGGAATGTCTTCTTTGATCCTGATGACAAATACCACCTCTCTCGGGAAGGAAAAGCCTATATTGCCGGTATCCTAAAGCATGTCCCTGAATTTACCTCCATTATCTGCCAGTGGGTCAATTCCTATAAAAGACTGGTCCCAGGCTATGAGGCACCTGTTTACATCTCCTGGGCGAGAAGGAACAGGTCTACTTTGGTGCGGGTCCCTATGTATAAACCCGGTAAAGAGAAAGCCACACGGATCGAACTTCGCTGCCCTGATCCTGCCTGCAATCCATACCTTGCCTTTGCAGTGATGCTGGCCGCCGGCCTTGAAGGGATGGAAAAAGGGTATGAAATCCCTGAGCCCATAGAAGAGGACATTTTTAAAATGGATGCGAATGAGCGCATAAAAAGAGGCATCGACTCCCTGCCGGGAGATCTCTACGAAGCCGTATGCCTGACTGAGCGAAGTGAGATAGTAAAACGGGCTCTTGGGGAGCATGTCTTTGAGAAATTTATTGAAAATAAAAAGATTGAATGGGAACAATACAGGACCTGGGTGACCAATTACGAGATTGATCGGTATTTGCCTATCCTGTAAGGCGGGATACGGGTTGCGTGTTGCACAGGTTGCGTGTTGCGGGGTGCGCGTTACATAGGTTGCGTGTTGCGGGGTGTGGATTCATGCTGTGTTTAAAGCATTTGTAGCCGCACCCTAGATTTTGCTGTATACACGCCCTAGATCAAAGCTCCACCGGCGAATCCGCCGCCTCCGCCGATACCTCCACCTCCTCCGAAACCACCCGTGATGGTAAAGAACCCGGAAATGGTGGCCGCAGGGGCAAGGGTGGTAGTGACCGAAGCGTTATAGATATTATAGGTAGGATCAGCAAGAGCAAGAGGAGAAGCCAGATAGCCATAAGTCTGTGCTGCAAAAGGGCTGACATAAGGATAAGGGCTGCTGCCGGTGGCAAAAAGATTGGAAAAGTTATAACCGCCAACTGAGTAAGGGTACCCCGGATTCGGGTCATTGTAGTACGATGGCAAGCCAGCCAGTGTTAAGTAAGACAAGACCGGCTGAGGGCCAAAGCCATAGGGAGGTAACCCCGGTGGATATCCCAGTCCGAATAAGGGTGAGGGGGATTGGGGAGGAGGTACATAGAGAGGATAGACCGGACCGGATGTCCAGGGGGATGAATAACCGGAATAAGGGTAATAATTTGATGATGAAAATGGTGCAAAAGCCTGACTTCTGGCAGCCGAATTAGTGGACGCAGTACTCGTGTAAGCAGTGCTCGTGGAGGAAGTTGTCTGAGCGGAAGAGGTTGATGTTTGCCCGCTAACCTGGAGATAATTTCCCTCCGGTAAATAATATAAGGCAGCCTGCGTGCTGCTGTCATTCGAATACCATTCATACTGGTTCATGTTTGAGGCGGCAGGATTATCAAAGCTCATAACCTGTAAATCCACAGGTGCGCTCACGTCTCCTGAAAAAAAATCTATATCTCCCAACTGGAAAGTTGTACCCCGAATTCCTATTTTTTCGAGATGATCATAGGTATCGCCGCCTCGATCGAGAATGGCCTTGAGGTCGAGAATCTCAACCCCGTGCCATTTCCCATCGGTGAAGCTCTTATTCAGAGGAATCTCTATGAGGTCAGGCTGATAGGAAGAAGATCCGGCTGCTGTAGTGAAGTTAATCCATCGGCTATTTCCGCTGGCAGTGCCAACGCGCAAAGAAACAATAAATGGATACTGGGACTTGATCTGTACCCGAAGGTTTTCCTGACTGTAGGTATTCCATTCTATCTCTTTAAAAATGTAAACTGAGGAAGACTCCGCCGCACTCCCGCTGGGAACTTTACTTACTACTGCCGCTCCTATCACCACTGAAATAAGCAACAACCATAACCATACCCTTTTCGTATCCATCCCCTATCCCTAAGCCTCCAAGATTCTACCGATTGCCTTTACCCACTTCACGTTCACTTATTTGGTGGTCACAACACATTGTAATTTTTATTATTGCTCACTCTGGTAAAGGCCAGCGAGAATCATGGGCAGTTGCTTCAGTTCCCGGCGTAGCGGGTCAAGGGACAACCCTAATGCCTCAAGCGTAAAAGCACCCAAAAGTACACTGTCCCCTTCCTCACCGAAGATTACATCCGCTCCACCTATCCTGTCCTTATATTTGAAAAGGGCTATTCCCTTCTTGCGTACAATCTTTGATCCATCTGCCAAGCGGAATTCTTGCTCTGCCAAAGGTCTGATGCCGAGCTTCTCCAAAATCGAGGTGGGAACCACAGAGTAAACAGCCCCTGAATCAATCAAAAATTCTATTTTTTCCCTGATATCTGGGTTGCCAGGATTTCCTACCTCAATCTCCAAAACCGTAAGGCCCATCGTAATCTCCTATCCCAAAAAGGCTATTGAAAGGTATTATCATCCTTCACTCCCTTAGTGTACCTCTTTATTTGACAGTATTCAATCCGATCTTGATCCCTCCGATCTTTATCCTTTCTTGCCTGTCCCTTCTATAGTTTCAGTTAAATGAAGCTGGAGGTTGAAGATAAAAGAGTTGACAGGTTTGGCAAAGTAATCGTAGTAGAACCAGGAGCATAGGTTGTCACTGGTATAGTTAGATCAGCGAGCCCTGTTATCCCCAGACTGCTAAGGCCCAGAAGAGAGGATAAGCTTACCTGACTGGTAGTGGGAACCAGGGTTGGAACCGATATTGGGTTCGTGGGTAATCCGGTCAGGCCACTCAGGAGCCCCGTGTTACCGAGTAACGATGATCCGGTTAACAGGGAAGAAAAATCCAGACCTGTCGTCCCACCGAGTAAGGAAGTAAGTCCTGTTCCTAGAGGAGATCCCAGGACGCCTCCATAACTGGAATAGGGGTAGCCATAACTGGAGTAGGGGAGACCATATCCACCAAGGCCATAGCCTAGCCCATACAGAGGCGAAGGATATCCGTAACCACCAAGACCATAACCACCCAAGCCACCCAAACCAAGGAGACTGCCGTAACCGCCCCCATATCCGCCCAGCCCATATCCACCAAGGCCATATCCACCATATCCGCCCAGCCCATATCCGCCGTATCCGCCATATCCGCCGTATCCGCCATATCCGCCGTATCCGCCATATCCGCCATATCCGCCGTATCCGCCATATCCACCGTATCCGCCGTATCCGCCATAATAAGACCCGTAATAATTATCATAATATCCTCCCAAGGCGGAATAGGGAGAATAATAAGAGCTGCCTAGATCTGTGGGGCTGTAAATAACAGCGTTACTGGACCGGTTAAGGTTGGATGAATCTTGTGATGAACTTTGCGGTAAAGGCCCCTGTGCCTGGAGATAGCCAAGGAGATTTTCGTCATACTGGATGGCGAAATACTCTGGGTCGGTCAAGTCCCATCCGAGCCAGTTTGTTTTGTAGCCCGGCGGGGTGATATCCGGCAATCCGAAATTATCGCTTCCGTATCTATCTTTATCAAGGGGTTGATATTTTTTTGATCCATCAGTAGATGTATAGAATAAATTGACATACCGGATTCCAAAGTCACTGCCGAGTATGCTGATTTTTTCGATATTACCGAGACTCCAGGGAGCATGGCCAATGGTCAGTGCATCCTCTTCCAGAGTCACTTGTGTATTTAACTCAACGGTATTCCATTGCCCATTAGTCATATTACTCCCGACTCCAGCCTCTATCATGCCGGTTTCATCATCGTAATGCGGTGGACCGCTATGCATTGATGAGTAATTAATCCAATATGCTCCGGCTGATGTATCGATCTGCACACAGACTTTAAATGGCTGAGATGTTTTTATCTTGAAAACAATGGAATCGTAGACATGGGGCGAGTTGGCTACTCTCACCTCCTTAGACATAGATACGAGATCTCTACTCCCTGTATCCGCGAATGATGAAGAAAAGAAACCCAAGCTGCCACACATAAGAAAAATAGCCCCTGCAACAATAATATATAATACCTTCTCCCCTAGCCTCATTCTCTCTCAACCTCTTCTTAAAATTATTAGTAACTACTCAGGTTGTTTAGGCTGTTAGGCTAAAAGCCTTTTTGCGGTCGGGACGCATTGTCTCCTCCTGCAGTCTAAATGCCTACAGCCTATCTACCTGAGTAGTTACAATTATTACTGTTACCGTAATGGTCCTAACCGAAGGTAAATTTCAATAGTAAAAATAATGCAATCTTAGTGCCGGATTTGATGAAAGTTAGAAATGATAAGCTGCTGATGCTTTTATTTGAACTATGACACGGGTTCTTTACCCTGCCCTGCACTCTTTTGGATGGTCACTATGCACAATTTTGCTTACATGTGCAAATAAATGCTCACCATAGAGGTGCGAGTTAGGGATTGCAGGTTGCGAGTTATGGATTGGTGATGGTAATACTCAGGCAGGCACAGTGGAGCAAAAGCAGCGGCTTCGCTCAAGAATATGCACAAAGAAAGAAGAGCAAATAGGCAAAACAACTTTGTGCCTGTGTGCCTTTGACCCTATGAACCTGAGTAGTTACTGGTGATATTTTAAATCCACAAACCGCAACTCGTTACATCACCCCACCGTGCCTTCCCCTTGACGGGGGAGACACGGTGGAGGTGGAGCTAATTCTTCATTTTCTGCAACCCGTCGCTTACTTCCGATTCTTTTTTGGCGGCATAGTCTGGACAGGTGCAGAGGGGGGCATGCTGAGGTGTGGGTTCACTCCGCTGCCGGAAACATTTTTTCCTGGGGACATGCCTGGCATCGAGGGGAAATTTGCTCCCTCGCTTTGCGGGTTATCGCTTTTTGCTCCCTCTTTAGGCGGGGGAGGGATTTCCTTCAGCTCTTCGAAGGTCTTATTGAGCTTATCGACATTGTATTGAGAGACCAGGTAGATTACTTCTGCAACAGGGACTCCATGCGCCTCAGGGGCTGCCTGTTTTTCGGCTATTACGTAATACTGGTTCTGGTCAGTCTTCTTCCCGATACTGATCTTTTTCTCTGTCCCATCGTTCAGGGCGACCGTAATCTGTCTGGCAGGGGGGGACAGCTCATATTCCGCTAATTTGTCCTTCTCCTCCCTGACAAGATCAATGGCGCGCAACCTGGCCAGGGTATTGGCTATATCATCAGCCAGACTTTTGTTAGCCGGTGCCTGGTTGGGGTCAACCAGTTGCCAGGTATCGTGCTCTTTTTTCAAGGTTAATTTCTTGTCTTGCGTCGCGATGGTGATTTTAGAGATTTCCTCCGGCGTAAATTTGCAGACATTGACATCATACCAATTTTTCGTCGTACGGCTGAAAGCGGATCGCAGGTGATATCCCTCACAGAGGAGCACCTCATTGGAGCCAGCCTTGCGAAGGTAGGTGCTCATAAAGTCCGGGCCGGTTTTACCGACGAGAAAATCGGCTAAAAGTTTTTTCTTACTGTCGCTGACCTTGACCTCGATGCTCTGGTTAGGATCGACTTCGTAGAGCTTTTGGTTCTCAGGATTTTTGGAAACCATATTTTTCGCTTTTTTGAGCTCTGCTATGGAATCCAAAGCTTTTTTGACCAGTTCAGGATCAACAGGGAATCCTTTATCATCTCCAATTTTCCAATCCTTATCCGTTTTAGCCAGGGTAACATCTTCGCCCTTGTTATGGATATGGATCAGTGCGGCAGTATCCGTGGTAAATTCAGGGAAAAGGCTCAATGGCTGGACATTATTTTTCGGACGGTCCATCCAGGCAAATAAGCCTAACAAAACCAATATAATGAAAAGAATAATAGTTTTCTTGAATGTCATGCTTCTTTCTCCTCGCTTATGTTAGTCCAACCATGCGGTTTTTCGTTTTTTGTTTATATATGCTCTGGCCAGTCCAAACAGGATGAGAAGTACTGAAACTCCAAAGATATTGAGATACTTAATGGTGTCTCGCTGATTCGGCTCCGTGGGTTTCAGAGGGTGGTCTGTATTTTCACGAGAGCGGATGCCGATAAGATCCTCTCCCATAGTGAGCCAGTCAACGCTGTTTAAAAAGAAGCTCCCATTTTCGCCTGGTTGATAGAAACCATCAGTGATCATACGGGAATTCCCCACCACGAGAATATTGGTCAAGGGGCTTTCCTTGATTGGCGTTTCGTTTCCTGACGCTGCCAGAGGACCTTGAGGCTGGTCCGGAGGGGTTACCTTTGGCGGGACCGGCTTATTCGCAAAGAAGCTCTTGAATTTGCCGGAAACCAAAACCGCCAGGGGATAACTCTTCATATCGGAGGGGGCGCCAAATTTTTGGCCTGGATCAAGATTATAACTTCCCGTAGCAAGCCAGCCATGATCCGAGGTTTTGGCCAGGACTGTCCCTTCTGCCCCCAGTGTTTTGAGCCGACCGGGCAGAAGCTCCAGAGAACTGGTCCAGGGGAAAGTAATGGAGCTGAGCTTATTGACAATGGGGTTTTTTCGATCCATGTTCTGCTCAGTCGCTTTAGGCCAGAAAGGGTAGGGGATGCGAAAACTGAAGAAGCCCCGGTTGAAACCCACGGTGGCGCTGTAGCGGTCCAGGGCCAGATCATTGTTGATTTTGACCCCATAACCGTTCAGCATCTCATCCAGATTGTGCTTGACCTGCTGGGCCTGCAGCATGTTCTTTTTATCGAGCTTTATCGTGTCTACCAGAAAAATTGCCTTGCCCCCACGCATAATGAATTGATCGATTTCATATTGGGCACGTTCATTGGTTTCTTCCGGCCCAACGACAATGAGGGTATTGACCGATGCGGGAATCTTTTCTCCTTTTTTGATGTCCAGAGTACTGAGCGTATACTGTTTACTGAGATCTCCCCTGACCTTGGTGGTCATTTGATCGAATTCCTGTTCCGACTCTGCCGTCACCCAGGCCACGGTCTTTGGCTCTTTTTGGGTAACCCGGATAATGGCGCTGGTCATTTCATATTCAAGGTTTCTCGTATCCTGAATTACCGGGATGGTCTCTTTTTTGTCCTGGTAAAGGATCATCATCCCAAGGTAAACATTGGTGAGTTGGGCCTGGTCCTTTTGAAAGACATTCAACTGGACTTTCGGTATTCCGATGAAATGCATTCTCTGCTCCAGGCTTGGGTCAGAAGCAGGATCGATGAATTCAATCTGAAGGTTGTTGCCGCTGTAGGCCTTGTATTCATCCAGCATATCCTGTACCTGGCTGTTCAAAGTGGCCAGTTGCGGTGGCAATTCTTTGGAAAAATAGACTTTAATGTTAACCACATCCTTAAGCTTGCCCAAAGTATTCTTTGTGGATTGCGAAACGCTGTACATCTTCTCTTTTGTAAGGTCTATCCGTTTAAAATGGTGTATGGAGAGAAGATTGATGGCAGCCAGTATCCCGATCATAATGAGAGTAACCAGAAAAAGATTACTGTTATATTTGACTTTTCTTAATCCCATATTTATTCTCCATTTACGGCTTTCGACAGCCCTATGTGGGGTCGGCTTATTGAGGGATTGGGTATTAGGGAGTAGGGAGTAGGGAAAACGCCTTCTAGCGGTACCCTAAACCCCTATCCCCTTAATCCCTATCCCCTTTTTTTTTATCAAGCCATCCCCCATGATTTATCTCCATTTCCGGCTTTCGACGGATCGAATGTTAAGGAATAAAAAGAAGGTGATGACCGAAAGGTAGTAGATAATGTCACGGGAGTCTATTACACCTCGCCCGATGCTTTCAAAATGGGCACCCAACCCAAGGAAGGAGAATGTCCCGGCCAGCCATCCGGGTAAAGAGGTAATCACGATCTGCTCGCCGATGATAAAGAGGGCAAAACAGGCAAAGATGCTGATGATGAAAGCTACAATCTGGTTTTCCGTAAGGCTTGAGATGAACAGGCCGATCGATAGGTAGGCTGCCCCCATGAGCAGTGCTCCTATGTATCCTCCCGCGATTGGGCCAAGATCAGGTTTGTTAAGATAAAGAAGCGTCGCCGGGAAGGTAAAGGTCAGCAATACGGTAATGGCCAGAAAGAGAAAAGCAGCCAGAAATTTGCCCATGACGATCTCATAATCACGCAGGGGAAAGGTCATCAGAAGCTCGATAGTCCCTAATTTTTTTTCTTCCGCCCAGAGCCTCATGGTAACCGCAGGAACAAAGAAGAGAAATTCCCAAGGGAGTAGGGAGAAAAAGGGTCTCATAGTGGCCTCTCCGATCAGGAAAAATCCCCTGAAGAACAGCCATCCGCTAAAAACCAGAAAGGCGGTTATAAAGATATAAGCTATAGGAGAGTTAAAATAACTCCTGAACTCTTTCTTGAAGATGGCAAAAATATTGTTCATGGCTAATTTTCCTCGGTAGTGAGTTGTTTGAAGACATCTTCCAGGGTGATAGACGTTTTCTGCAATTCAGTTAATGACCACTGGTTTTTGGCTACCATATGGAACAGGGATTCGCGTATATCCACTCCGCTTTGGCTTTTAACCTCAAACCGGTGACATCCGCCGCCAGAAGGGCTCCCTGTTTCAGAATTCAGCAGACGACAGCTCTGAACATTTTCCATTGCATCCAATTGCTCCTTGATTTTGTCCTGTGGCCCATTGATGACGATGTAGACAATTTCTTCCCCACCCTGGGCCTGGGCTGCCAGCTCTTCCGGCGTTCCGCTGCCGACGATTCTGCCATCTTTGATAATAATGATCCGGTTGCAGGTTGCCTGCACCTCAGGGAGAATGTGAGAGCACAGGATGACCGTTTTTTCCTGGCCAATTTCTTTGATCAGACTTCTGATCTCGATAATCTGGTTGGGATCAAGGCCGGTAGTGGGCTCATCGAGAATGAGGATATCAGGGTTGTGAATCAGCGTTTGAGCCAGCCCCACTCTCTGCCTGAATCCTTTGGATAATTGTCCGATATTCTTGCCCAATTCTTTATCCAGCCCGCAAAGATGGGCGGTTTCTTTGATTCTTTTTTTCCTCATGCTCTTGGGAATCTTACGGACTTCAGCCACGAATTTCAGGTAATCAATGACTCCCATATCGTGATAGAGAGGAGTGTTTTCCGGCAGATAGCCAATTTTTTCGCGGATCTTCAGGGAATCCTCAAGGGTATCCAGGCCATCCAGGGTGGCCTTGCCCTCATCAGGAGGCATAAAACAGGTCAGGATCTTCATCGTTGTACTTTTTCCTGCTCCGTTAGGTCCCAAAAAACCCAGGATCTCGCCCCCCTTGACCTCGAAAGAGATATTGTCAACAGCCAGTGTCGGACCATATCTCTTGGTAAGATTAGTGACTGTGATCATAATCTGGTTTCCTTTCTGTTACTATTTGGTAGATAGGGCATTTAGGCTGTTAGGCTAATAGCCTAACCTAAAAATCTAAACACCTAAATACCTGATTTTAGGTTAGAATGAGATCTTTTGGATGTCTTTACTCTGTAACCAACCAATCAATCCATTTTTTAGCATAATTTGAAGCCAATTCCCCCTTTGTTGATGAATCGAAAAGGTTGTTCCTTCATGCAGAGAAAAAAGAGTGGCCAGATTTGCCTCTGGGCCGCTTTTGACTTCAACTGCATTGGAAGTGATAACCCCGGATTGGGCTACCTTGAATTCGTAGATCCTGTAGAAAAGGATTCCTCCTGCCAGGATCAACATGGCCGAAAAAAGTATTAGAAGTCGAGACAAACTCCTCCTGACAGCCGCCTCTTTTTTCAAAATAATGAGAATCCCCAGTAAAATCAAGGCAAGATAGATCCCAGCAAAAATCATAGTTAATTCGTTGAGAGTCAAAAAATCAGTAACCCTTTCCCAAAGAGAGAAGAGCCCCGATGACTTTGTATCAATCCTGTCTATAGCCAGGGAATTGGCATAGGCAAGATTTTTTTGAATATCGTCGTCTCTGGGGAGAAGCAGCTTGGCTTTTTCATAAAAAAGAATGGCTTTCCCCAGTTCTCCCTTTTTGAAATAGGCATTTCCCAGATTGTAGAAAATATGAGGGTCCCTGTACCCTTCCTGGACAAGGTCAAGATAGCGCCCAATGGCCTCTAGGTATTTCTCCTTTTGGTAATAGTCATTTGCCTGGTAAAATTGTTGGATAGCCAATGACTTCTCCTCCCCCTTCACAGGTGAGGAGATTGAAATCAGGCAGAGCAGGCAGAGGAAAAGAACCAGCCCTGAGCTGTATAGCAGCCCTGAGCAATATTGATAATGAGTCCGAAGGCGAAATTTACCCATGTTCATCTTTTCTCCCTGGTGGCTTTTTCAAGACTTAAAATAACCTGTTCCGCTGCGGTCAGCATGCTTTCCCGCGTCTGATCATTGCTGGTCGCGGGAGCGAAACGGGCATAGTCGCATTCGTCAAGACATTTTTTAAATTGGGTTAGCATTTCTTCGGGTATCTGCATGTCCCGAAGCTGCTCAATCATCTGCGGGCTGGTGATCCCCGCAGCCTGAACATTGAGTTTATCGGCTATATATTCAGTCAGGGACTTTGAAATCGCAGCGTAAAATTCCTTCTCTTCTCCCTTTTGGTTATGAAGTCGTGCCTGAGCAAGCTTCTTCCTGGCCAGTCCGTGCGCTCGCTTCAGCCGGGCATATCGCGGGTCCCCTTGAAGTTTTTGAGCCCTTCGATCCATCCAGAAACACGCGAAAAGCACAAAAAGAGGAAAAAACAAGAAGCTTAAAAATAGCTTATTATCTAAAAAAAGTAAATCTTTTTTTAAAGATGAAATATCCGTTTTAATGTATCGAATATCTTTCCGGGTCAGTGTGACTTCCTGCTTGTTAATTATTTTATTTCCATCCGGGGATGAAGGCTCTGAGGCAGCAGGATCTGCCTGGCCCGGAGCAACCGAGACCAGAATGGGGTCTGTGTTAACTGTATGATATTGTTTATCTTTTGGGTTAAAAAAACAAAAGTGAAGCGAAGGAATCTGCAAATTCCCTGTTTTTCGGGGGATAAGGAGGAAATCAAAGTTTTTCTCACCCTCTAGTGTGTCCTTCTTGGTCAGATTTTGACTGACCGTAGTATCATATTTCTGAAAGCCCTCCATGCTCGAAAACTCAGGCTCAGGAAGACCTTCGATATAACCGGTCCCCTTAATCCTGACGTGCAGGGTGAGTGGCTCGTTCTGGACACCGGTTCGGTTGTCAATCCGGGCCGAGAGGGTAAACTTTCCCACAGCACCATGAAAATCTTTCGGCTTCCCTTCTTCAGGGAGAGGAAGCACCTCGATCGAGATGGGCTCTGTTTTCAGCATCCGGGGTGGTGAGAAAAAACCCGCCTGATAGGAAAGGGTAGCCGGATCAATGGTGCACTTGCCTGGGCTTATTGGGAACAGGGCTTTTTTGATTTCCTGAACTCGATATTCCAATCCATTTACGTTGCGGATAAAAGAAGGTTGTGTGTCCAGATCCTCTATCCAGAACCCTTGCGGAGGTGCCTGCTGGTAAGTAGGGCTCTGCCATAAATCGATCCGGTGATAGAAGCCGAAAGTCAGAACGATTTGCTCATTTACGTAGACCTTGCTTTTGTCTGCCGTATTGGTAATAAAAATGTTTCCCTGAAATTGCCGGCTTTGGCTTTCTCCAGATTGCTGGGATTGCCTGGATGACGGGAATGGCGGTGATGCCGGCTGCTGCTGGGACGTACCTGGGGGTGAAGCCCCTGAAGAGGCAGATTGCGATACGGTCACCGTAATTGGTTCAGTTTGAAAGGTTTTCCCTCCCTGGGAAACCTTTATCGGTGGAATCGTGAAGGTCCCGGTTGCCTCAGGCTTAAGAATATATCTGATCGTCTTTGATAAGGAAGTCTTTCCATTAATCCAGGAAAAATTCGATCCCTGGAAAGAATCGACGATCGCGAAATGCCCGATTTCCGGAAGCTCAGGATCAGGAAGTGATCCGGTATTGGAGCCATTGATAACAACGGACAGGATGAGTTGATCGTCAACGTTTAAGTTTGTCCTGTCAACCGAAGCCTGAATCGAAACCGACTGGGCCTGTGCCGTGCCTGGAGCTACCAGAATGACCGGGGTAAGCAGCGTGACCCCCAAGGCAAGAAACATCAGAGAGATAATGTTCCGAATTAAAGAAGGAGTCAGAATCCAGAATTCAGAAGTCAGAATAAAAGCCGTTTTTCTCCTGACTCCTGACTCCTGACTCCTGAATTCTTTCTTAACCAGAAAAGCCCTCTTACCAATCATGTTCGATGTATTCCCTTCCCTGTTCCGTTTGCTGATTCATGTACTTTTGCTCCTGCGCCTTGTTTTCCCGATCATCCAATGATCTCAGGATTCTCAAGGCATCCTCTTTGGACATTTTTGGGCCATCCTGATCCTGTTTTTTTTCATCCTGCTCGCCTGAAGCCACTTTCTGATTCGGGTCCTGTTGAAGCTGGTTACATTTCTGGTTTGGGTCCTTTTGAGCAAGATTTTTTTCCTTTTCCTTGTCATCCGGAGATTGCTGATTTTTTTCCTTTTGCTCTCCCTGTTCTTTGTCCTGATTGCCCTGCTGCCCCTGTTTGTCCTGTTGTCCCTTTTGCTGGTCTTTCTGGTCAGGGTTTTCCTGCTTATTCTTTTCCTTTTGAGATTGCTGGGAATCTTGCTGATTTTGTTGAGACTTTTGGGCCATTTCCTTAAGTTTTCGCCGGGTCAGTTCCAGATTAAATTTGGATTCAGGGTCTCCTGGATTGAGAACCAGGGCTTTTTTGTATTGCTCGATGGCTCCTTGGAAATCATTTTCGCGGAATTTGCAATTCCCCAGATTATAATATGCCTTGGCCTGTGTGGACAGGTCGTTCGACTGGAGGGCCTTCTGATATTCTTCCGATGCCTCCTTATACTTTTTTTGTTTGAACAGAACATCTCCGATATTGAAATGCAGTACTTCCGATTCAGGATAATCGATCTGTGCATCGAGGTATTCTTTTAAGGCCGCATCATATTTCTCCTGGGTATAGAGTTTATTCCCTTCCCTGGTCTTGTTGGTAAAAGGATTTGACCAGGCCGAACAAAAAAATAAGGATACCACAGAGACACAGAGACACAGAGAGGATAATGCCTTGCTTTTCTCTGTGACTCTGTGCCTCTGTGGTTTCTTTGTTTTGTGACTCTCAGCGGTCAGTTTCTTATTCAAAGCGTCCTCCCCAAGTTTTTCGGACCTTGCGTCGGGATTCAAGGAAAAATTCCAGGAGCAGGAAAAAGAGGGCTGGAAATAAAAAGTAGATAAACCGGTCCTCATACTGAACATACTTTTTCGAGTGGAGATCCTTTTTTTCCATAGTAGCCATATCCTGATAAACTTTGCCGAGTTCCATCTCGGCTGTGGTTGCATGGTAATATTTTCCGTCAGTCAGGAGTGCAATTTTCTCAAGGGTTGCCTGGTCCAGCTTGGTCATGACGACCTTTCCATCTCGGTCTTTTTGGTAACCAATGTGTGTTCCATTCTGGTCCTTTAAGGGAATTGGCTCTCCGACTTCCGATCCCAGGCCGATCGTATATATCCTGATCCCTTCCTTGGCAGCCTCCTTGGCAGCTTCAAGAGGCTGGCTGCTGTAGTCCTCTCCGTCAGTCAAAAGAATAAGCGCCTTATACTTTCTTTCCCCCTGTACAAAGGACTGCCTGGCCTGATTTATGGCATCTCCAAGGGCTGTTCCTCCTTTGGGAATGATCTGGGTATCGATAACCTTAAGAAAAATTTTGGCTGCCGCATAGTCCAGGGTCAGGGGACATTGGACAAAGCTGGTGCCTGCAAAGCAAATGAGCCCGACCCGGTCGCCCTCAAGCGTATCGATGAGGCTTGAGATCTCGTGCTTGGCCCTCTCCAGCCTGTTCGGCTTGATATCTTCGGCCAGCATACTTTTGGATGTATCCAGGGCGATCAGAATATCCAGCCCCTTCCGTTTGATGGTCTGCATCTTGGTCCCCCATTGAGGCCGTGCCAGAGCCAGGATGAGAAAGGATACGGCCAGGAGCATAAAGATCAATTTTCGAGCGGGCCGCTTAAAGCCGGAAGGGCCGCGAGGGGAGGAAGAGAGCTTTCGCAGGAGCTCCAGGTTTCCAAACCGCTCCAAATCCGCTTGTTTTCGTTTGTCCGCCCAGGCATAAAAGTATACCAGGCCAGGGATAAGAAAAAAGAGATAAAGCCAATTCGGATTCGCGAATTTCATGTATGGTCCTGAACTTTATGGTATAGTCCTGAATCGAGTATTCTCAAGGAGAATGCTCAAGGTTAAAAGAAAAAGAGCCATAACTAAAGCATATTGAAACAATTCCGTATATTCCATATATTGTTTGATTTCTATTTTGGTTTTTTCCAGTTTATCGATCTGCTGGTAGATTTTTTTGAGGCTGTCCTTATCCACAGCCCGAAAATACCGGCCTCCGGTGATGTGCGCTATTTCCTTGAGTGTCGCTTCATCCATCTGTGTCAAGAACAAACGTCCATCCGGGCCACGGGCATATGTCTTACCAAAGAAGGGATCATTAACAGGGATCGGCGCTCCCCCTTCTCTGCCGACACCTACCGTATACACCTTGATACCGAAGGACTGGGCTATTTTGGCAGCGGTGACAGGGTCGATCTCCCCTTTGTTGTTTTGGCCGTCGGTGAGTAATATCACGATCCTGCTTTTGGCCTTGGCATCTTTAATCCGGTTTACGCAATTGGCCAGGGCCATGCCGATAGCGGTTCCATCCTCCACCATGCCGATCTGAACATTTTCTAAAAAGCTCAGCAGGATTCCATAGTCTGAAGTCAAGGGGCACTGGGTAAAGGAACGCCCGGCAAAAATAACCATTCCAATCTGGTCAGATTCACGGCCTTTGATAAAGTCGGCCACTACCTGTTTAGCCACATACAAGCGGTTGTTAGGTCTAAAATCCTCAGCCCGCATGCTTCCGGAAACATCTACGGCCAGCATTATTTCAACCCCTTGAGTGGTAATGTCCCTGTTTCTTTTTCCCGATTGAGGACGTGCCAAAGCCAGAATGATTAAGGCAATAGCTGCTGCCTTCAGGATGAAAACCAGATGGCGCGCCCTGAGCGAGCGAGAGGGCCTGATCTGCTTAAGAACGCTAATGTCGGAAAAGCGAAGGCTCGCCTTTTTCCTCTTTTTGTTCCTGTACCAGAAGACCATGACAGGAATGACCAATAGCCAGAGAAACTGATATCCATATAAAAAACGCATAGTTTGTTTAGCCCTGTCGACTTTGCATCTGTTGAACAGAGGATTCTGAAGGCACTGCCGCAAGGCTCATGTCATCAGTAGCCCTTGTGTTGTCAACGATCTGAAAAGCCATCTGGTATAGTGTTTCTGTTTCATTACCTTGCGGAACGTACTTGGCAAATTTTACCAGATCGCATCCGTTTAAAAAATCCGGGATCAAGGCCCTTGATTGAGAAGGAACCGGCTGGTCCTGGAGATCCTGAATCAGTTCCCCGGTTGTCGCCTCAAGTGCATTGATCTGGTAGCGCCGGGAGAAATACTGGCGCATGATCTCGGACAATTGAAAGTAAAACTCCCTGATCTGGTTATTTGCCAGAAGGGTTTCTCCAATTTTTTTCAATTCTGCAATGGCCACCTCATGAGCAGGCAAAAGAGGAAGCCCATTATCTTGTACCCTGGCGAGTTTCTTTCGATAATACCAGATACCCAAGACCAAAAGAGCCAGGAGCAAGCTTGTGGCCACCCAGGGAAGCACTTTTCGATAGGGTGCCCAGTTTCTTCCCATTTCAAGCGGCTCTTTGATATCCTTGATATCCGCGGCTTTTTCCGGAGCCAGGACTTTGACCTTGATTTCAATCCCTTCCGCCGAGATGGTTTTTTCTGCACCATCAGGTGTTTTGTAGCGGATTTCCACAGGGGGAATATGGTAAACACCGGTATCGTAAACAGCTATGGTATAGGTGGTGGTTTGGATAATTCGCCCCTCTTTTTCTATAGGAACGGTAGCCTGATAATCGAGGATGTCAAAGTCTCCCAGATTGCTTCCCAATTCCGGCATAGAGAGCACCACGCCCTTTTGCATGGTGGCTGTGAGGCTGTAATGAATGGGATCTCCGATAGTAACTTCCGATTTATCCACTTTCGATTCGAGAAGTACCCGAGCACCAGGGGCAGCCGTCAAGGGCTGAGCTATGAAGATGGAGATGATGACGAATGTGATAGTGAATATGAAAAGGAAAAAAAACGACTGGTTATTTTTCATTTTTTCCCTGCTGAGTAAATAGATAATCAAAGATCTGGACCTCGTTAGCCTGGCCTGATAGAGTTTTTTGCATCAACTCCTGATAGGCTGCCTGCTCTTTTTCTTTTCTAAAGTCCGCTTCTACACGGGGGCGCAGAGTCGTAAAATCCACTCCCCTGCCTCCTGCAGCAGACTGGCTTCCTTTTTCCTGATAGCGGTCCTTATGCGCTTCATAATAAAGCTGGCATTCGGCATCGGAAATTTGGACCTTGGCCTTGATTTCCTCAGATACAAGTTTTTGAACCATTAACTCTTTACGCACGCGGTCAAGATCTTCCCGAATCTGTTGATCTTGATCATATCCCCTTCGAAGCGCAGTGCCATACAAAAGCTCCCTGGCTATATACTGCTGTAAAAATTGAAGCTGCTCTTTAGAAGATTCATACTTTTTTTGCATTGATGGGGGCAGCTTCTGAATCTCATCATGGAGATCCTGAAGGGTAATCAGCCTGTCTCCGATTTTAGCCACCACATTAATTGCGTTCTCTTTATTGGTATCGTTCTCTTTTTGCTCTTGCCTGTCCCCGGTCTTGAGCGCAGTAGAATCGCTCAAGGTCCTTTGCGCATCCAGTGGACGCTCCATCCGTTCCAGACATTCTACCAGCCTGCGGTTGATTTCAGGTATCAGAGTGCTTTGAGGTGCAAGGTGCTTTACCCGCAGGTACTCAGCCATAGCCCCTTCAAAATCGTGGAGTTTTTCCCGATAGAGATTGGCCATCAGGTAATGAATATTGGCCCGCTTCTCAGCATCGAGATTACTGAAGGACAGGTAATTTCGATAAGCTTCGATCGCCTGCTTATAGAGCCCTTGTCCTTGAAGCAAAGTGGCATAATCCCGCTCCTCCTTGACCATTTGCGGGCTTACGGATGAAGAGGGCTGATTTCCCCAGTGAAGGACTAAGAGCCCAAGAATGCCGATCAGGAGAAGAAGAATCAGCCCAGGCAGCACTCTTGACCAGAAAAACTCTTTTGTTTGACACTGGCCCTGCCTCTGGCCCTGAGCATAGCCTTGCCTTTGATCTTGCCTCTGTCCTTGCCCCTGTCCCTGAGATCCCGTACTCATCTTTGCCTTTTTGCCCTCGCTCGGAAAAATTTGTTCAACTCATCCACATAAGGCCGGTCCGTTGTCACCTCAATAAAATCGCAACTCATGGAGCGAAAGAGCTTTTGTCTTTGCATTTTTTGCTGATCGCTGATACGTGAAAAAAGTTCCCGAACCATTGGATCTGAGGTGTCTATCAGGATCTCCTCGCCTGTCTCGGCGTCCTCTAATTCGATGAGACCCACATCGCTCAGTTGCAGTTCCCTGGGATCGGTGATGGTAATTGCTATTAAATCATGTTTGTGCACCGTGATTTCAAGGGCTTTTTTGTAATCTGAGGATAAAAAGTCAGAAACGAGAAAAGCGACACATTTACGCTTGATGACCTTATGCAAATACTCTAAAGCTTCGGTGATATTGGTTTGCTGCGCTCCGGGCCGGAAATATAAAAGCTCACGTATGACCCGCAGGACATGCTTTTTCCCTTTTTTGGGAGGTATGAATTTTTCAATCTTGTCAGTGAAGATGATAAGACCTACCCGATCGTTATTTTTGATAGCTGAAAAAGCCAAAAGAGCACAGATTTCCGCAGCTATCTCACCCTTCATCTGCCGGGCGGTCCCGAATTCCCCGGAAGAGCTCACATCGACCAGAAGCATCACGGTAAGCTCTCGCTCCTCCCGATACTGCTTGATATGCGGATGCCCGGTCCGTGCCGTGACGTTCCAGTCTATAGCCCGGATGTCATCTCCGATCTGGTACTCACGGACCTGGTCAAAGTCAATCCCCCGGCCCTTAAAGACGCTGTGATATTCACCGGCCAGAAGGTCATTGACCAGGCGGTTGGTATAAATTTCGATATGTCTGATTTTTTGAATAATTTCCTTGGGAAGCATAGTTTTTTTAAAGAAGGAGTCAGAATTCAGAATTCAGAAGGAAAGCAGTGAATAGTACCCACTGGAAAACTGGCCACCGAATTTCTCTTTTCACTGATTCCTTTCTTTTCTCCTGACTCCTGAATTCTGACTCCTGAATTCTTTCCTTTTTATGGAACTTCGATTTTATCAAAAATCTGTTGAATGATGTGCTCCGAATTAATGTTTTCGGCCTCTGCCTCGTAAGTGATAATTACCCTGTGTCGCAGGATATCCATCCCTATGGATTTGACATCTTCGGGCGTGACATAGCCTCTGCGGCGCAGGAAGGCATGTGCCTTCACCGCCCTGGTGATATAAATGGTGGCCCTTGGCGAAGCCCCATACTCGATCAATCCGCCAAGATCAAGCCCAAACTTTTGGGGTTCTCTGGTGGCAAAAACAATGTCAATGATATAATCCTTGATCTTATCATCAATGTAAATCTCATTCACGACAGCCCGCGACCGGATAATATCCTCAGGTGAAACTACCTGCGATACGGGAATTTCATCTCCACTCACCATCCGGTCCAGAATCTGCCGCTCCTCCTTTTTGCTGGGATAGGTGAGGCAAATTTTGAGCATGAATCGATCCACCTGGGCTTCGGGGAGAGGATACGTGCCTTCCTGCTCGATCGGGTTCTGGGTGGCCAGCACGAGGAACGGGTTTTCCAGAGGATAGGTTTTATCACCGATTGTGACCTGCCTCTCCTGCATGGCCTCAAGAAGGGCGCTTTGCACCTTGGCCGGGGCCCTGTTAATCTCATCGGCCATGACGATATTGGTAAAAATCGGCCCCTTCTTAGGAACGAAACTACCATCCTTTTGGTTATAAATCATGGTACCGATCAGATCTGCCGGTAACAGATCGGGGGTAAACTGTATCCTCTGAAACCGGGTTTTGATGATCTGGGAAAGTGTCTTTACCGACAGGGTCTTGGCCAGACCCGGTACACCTTCCAGCAGAATGTGCCCATTACATAATAAACCAATAAACATTCGCTCCAGCATATACCGCTGGCCAATAATCACCTTTTCCAATTCCTTGAAGACATTCTCAACGAAGGCGCTCTCTTCCCGTACCTTATCGTTGATGGCGCGAATATCATAATCCACTATTCGATCCTCCCTGCCCTGTCTGATAGAATAAAATCCCTGGTTAGGGCGTAGATTCGGTTCATTTCCTCCACGCCTGGTTCATAGTTGGCAAATTTGGCTCGATCGCAGGTGCTGAGAATCGTATCGATCTGGCCCTTTCGCTCTTCAGCCAGCTCAGAACCTGACAATTGTTCCAGAATCATGAGTGTGGTTTTGCCCGTGGTGTTGATTTGATACTTTTGCGCAACGTAGCGCTTTATGGTAGTTGCAATGTGTGCATGATATTCCCGCATGTCCTTTGCCTGGCGGTATTGTTTTGCCTCATCCAGGGATTGCAGAGCCTGGTCCTCCGGAGATGGAGGGAGTTTGGACAAAGAGTCAGGGTGGGCTTTTTCCTTTTGTCTGATCCTGATGATGATACCAAGCGGCGTAACCAGAATAAGAAACAGGACCAGGATGGAAGCCAGGCCAATGATTTTTTTGCCCTTTTCGGAAAAGTCAAGATGCATCCGTGAAATAGTGATTTCAAGGGGTGCGGAGGTAAGCGTTTGCCTTGCGAGGGCTTGTCCTGGCTGCAGAGCATACTGAACAGTAACCGGTTCAATAACCCCGACACCCGCCTCTTTTCCTTGCAGGGTATACGTGTACTTCCTTTGAAGAATAAGTTCCCCTTTCTCTTCTTGTCCTGAACTCATGGATGCTGTGGATACAAGCGCTAACTTATCGTTGAACCGCAATCCGGGAAAAACTATTTCGGCATTGGGAAATTGGCCACTCCATTGAATAATTACTTCTGCCTGAAACGTTTCATCAGGGGCTATTTCTTTTTTATTGACCGTGGCCTGCAGGATTACGGTCGAAGACGGAATCCCCCCTGGTCTGCTGACAGCAGGAGTCAGGAGGAAAAGTACCCAACTAATCCATATAAAATGATGCAAAATTTGTTTTATTGCTCGTTTCATTTGCTCGTTTATTTCAAGAGGGCTTACGCCTCTTTTGTGTATGTTTTTGAAAGTAAAGGGTGTTCAGAGGTAATGAAAAAGGGACTTCACGGATTAGACGAAACTCCTTATAACCCATTTGTCCCTTTATTTTTTAAGTAAAGCAATAGAATTTTCGAATAGTTAAACCAATTCCAGAAAGACAGAATGGTGTAATTATTTCTCCTTTATAGCGGTGTACAGTAAGTGGTCCTCGCGTTTGATAAGGAGGAGCAAGGTCTTTTGGTTTTTCTTGGCAAGTTTCTGAAATTGGCTTACATCCGTTATCTTTTGCCTGTTGGCTTCTATAATGATGTCACCTCGCCGGATATTCGCCTTGTCCGCTGCGCTTCCCTGTGTGACATTGGTGACCAGTACCCCAGTCGTTTCAGACAGGTTAAAATGGTCAGCCAGCTCAGGTGTAATATTCTGGAGGCTCATTCCCAGTTCAGTTTCTAGTGGGCCTTTTGCAACTTTGGCCTCACTCGAAAAGGTTCCGATCTCTATCGTTATTTCCTTCTTTTTCATATCCCGGATAAATTCCAGTTTGACTTTCGTTCCCGGACGGGTAAGACCTGCGAATCGGGATAAGTCCGTGTATTCGCTGATCTCTTTTCCGTTAAAGGAAATGACTACATCGCCCTGCTTAAGACCGGTCTTTTCTGCCGGGCTGCCTTCCACGACCTCCGCCACTAAAGCTCCTTTATTTTCTTTCAAGCCAAAGGACTTAGCCAAGTCAGGAGTGACTTTTTGAATCACCAGTCCCAGCCAGCCCCTGGTGATTTTTCCCTTTTCTTTCAGATCAGACATGGCATCCTTGATCATATTAATGGGTATGGCAAACCCGATTCCCTGACCCTCGGCAGTGATAGCCGTATTGATGCCGACAACCTCGCCTTTGATATTGATCAGAGGACCTCCGCTGTTGCCCGGATTGATCGAAGCATCGGTCTGGATAAAAGAATCGTACGGCCCCTGTCCGATCGGTCTCCATTTAGCACTCACGATCCCTGCGGTCACCGTATGCTCCAGGCCGAAGGGGTTTCCAATGGCCACGACCCACTCTCCGATCTCCAATTGATCGGAGTCTCCCAGTTTCATTACGGGCAGTTCTTCCTTGGTCACGATTTTCAGGAGCGCAATATCCATATCTTCGTCAGACCCTATGACCTTGGCTTCATACTCGTTTTTGTTGGTCAGGGTGATTTTGATATCCTCGGCTTCCTTTACCACATGGTTGTTGGTTAAAATATAACCGTCCTTGCTGACAATAAAGCCTGACCCCAGGCTCTTGCGCTTGAGATCGCCTTTGGGTATTCCGAAAAATTTATTAAAAAAATCGTCACCAAAAAAATCGCGGAATGGGTCGTTCATCGGGGCATGGAACTGGAAATTTTTGACTACCTGAGTGGAACTGACATAAACGACAGCGGGGTTTGCATCTTTAGCGATTTTAACGAATATATTGCCGGGGATATAGACATCTTCAGGTTCTTTTGAAGGAGTTTCCTTTGGTTTTGTGTTCGTCTCAAGTTGTACTGCCGTGCTGTTTTCAGTCCAGTTAAAACGTGAGGCGATCATAATTCCGATGAAAACGGAAATAAGGCATGATACAAGCATTATCGGAATAAAAACCTTTTTTTTATCCATCATCATCTCTCCTTGGTTGTCTATTCTTCGTTAAAGATATGGAAAACAGTATACTACATTCCGGTTTGATTATCAATAGGGTTATTACTTTTTCGCTTCACGAAAAACCTGTTATCTCTCTTATGCCTTTCACCATTATCCCGTTATGCCTTTCATATTTTTTCGAGCACTGTGGTTCGCAGTGACCAGGAAATAACATAATCGGCAATATTTCGTAAACTGCTATGAGAAACACCTTTGTCCCTTTGTCACCATTACCATAAAATTCAACGGTTCATATTTTGATGGAGATTATTCAAGATATATTTTGACAATTAATAAGAATTTAATTATTATATGATATCATATTTTTTCAAGATAACCTAGTAAGGGAAAATAAATATTAACAAGATGTTACCAAATCTTTTAGTGATAGAGAAAAGGGGAGGAGCAAAGGGAGATGGTACGGATAGGTGTTTATATATGCCATTGCGGTGTAAACATAGCCAATATGGTAGATGTTGGAAGTGTCGCCCGATATGCTTTAGGCCTGCCTCATGTTGCTTTTGCCCGTGATTATCTGTACTTGTGCTCCGAGCCCGGACAGATGCTTATCCAACAGGATATCCAGAGCCGGAAACTGAATCGGATCATCGTTGCCGCCTGCTCACCACTCATGCACGAGGATACGTTCCAGAGAGTCATCGCTCAGGGCGGGCTCAATCCGTTTCTCTTTCATATGGTCAATATTCGTGAACAGGCCGCCTGGGTTCATGAGGATAAAGATGCGGTTATGGAAAAAGCAAAGGACTTGATCCGGTCGGCTGTTCATCGGGTCGTCTTTCACCGGCCAATCGAGCGAAAATGGGTGGATATTCATCCGGAAGTATTGGTCGTTGGAGGAGGGATTGCCGGTATCCACGCAAGCCTTACTCTGGCAAAGGCAGGCAAACATGTCTACCTGGTGGAACGGGAACCTACCATTGGCGGACACATGGCCCAATATGACAAGACCTTCCCCACCCTGGATTGTGCCGCCTGCATTCTTACACCGAAAATGTCGATGGTCAAAAATCACCCGAACATTAGCCTCTGGACTTATTCTGACATCCTTAAGGTGGAAGGATTTACCGGCAACTATAAAGTGCAGGTCCGGCGAAGGCCACGGTACGTTCAAGAAGACCATTGTACCGGCTGCCGGGAATGTATAAGATCCTGCACTTACCATGAGCCCCGATTCCCGAATGAATTCGATCTGGGATTAAGCAAAAGAAAACCGATATATATCCCTTTTCCCCAAGCTGTGCCCCAGGTTGCCCTGATCGACGATAAAACCTGCATCCAGTTAAAATCGGGCCGGTGTAAGCAACCCTGTGTGAAGGCCTGCGGGGAACGAAAAGCCATCGACTTTGAACAAAAGGAAACCATCGAAAATATCCACGTTGGGACAGTCATTATTTCTACCGGATTTAAGGCTTTTGATGCCAAACGCATTTCCGCTTATGGCTATGGTATTTATCCGGATGTTTACACAGCCTTGGAGATGGAGCGGATGGCAAGCGCCTCCGGCCCTACAGGGGGAGAGATAGTTCTCCGAAACGGACAAAAGCCCAAGCGCGTGGGGATTATCCATTGTGTAGGGTCCAGGGACGTAAATGCCAACTCCTGGTGTTCCCGCGTATGTTGCCTGTACTCTCTAAAATTGGCGCATATCATCAAAGAGCGGACCGACGCGCTCGTTTATAACTTTTACATCGATATGCGAACACCGGGAAGGAATATGGAGGAATTCCACAATCGGCTCTGCCGTGAAGGTGTTTACTTTTTCCAGGGAAGAGTATCCGAAGTCTCTTTTGAAGACTCTGACACAGACAGCGGCCAGCTCGTTATTCAAGCAGAGGATAACCTTTTGGGCCGGGTTTTGAGAGCAGAGGTGGATATGGTCATTCTTGCAGTAGGCATGGAACCCAGCCAGGGCACCCAGGATATTGGCCAATCGTTTCATATCAACCGCTCAAAAGAGGGCTTTTTTCTCGAACGCCATCCCAAACTGGCGCCGGTAAGCACTTTTGCCGATGGGATTTTTCTTGCCGGTTGCTGCCAGGGACCAAAGGATATAGCGGATACCATAGCCCAGGCAGGGGCTGCTGCTGCCGAGGTGTTGGCTCTGATCTGTTCCGGCCGGATGGAGCTTGAACCAAACACCGCTCATGTTGTTGAGGAAAGATGCTCCGGCTGTGCTCTCTGTATTCAGCTTTGTCCTTATGGCGCACTTTCTTTCGATCCGGAAAGAGGCAAGGCCATGATCGAAGAGGCCCTGTGCAAGGGGTGCGGAACATGTGTATCTACCTGCCGGTCCGGCAGTATCAGACAGAGCATTTTCGGAGATGAAGAAATCTTCAGCGAGATCGAGGGACTGTTCGGTTAAGAAACACTTAAGGATAATAAAATAAGGCATGGAGGCACTATTTTATGTTTGATGAAGCCATAAGCCTTTCAAAACTTGATTCGAAATTTTTGCTTGAGGTCAACTCCCATAGATATGGGCGAAATATCAATGCATGTTTTGCCTGTGGAACCTGTTCTGCCGGTTGTCCGATACACAGGGTCTATCCGGAATATAATCCCCGCAGGATAATAAGAATGGTTAAACTCGGAATGAGAACCGAAGTCCTCAGCAGCAAGCATATCTGGTACTGTTCTACCTGCCAGACATGCAAGGAGCGTTGTCCACGGGGTGTAGGTTTTTTCGACATATTGATGGTCTTAAAAAATATGGCGGCCAGAGATGGATTTGCTCCTCCTGCCTTGATTGAACAGGCCAGACAGGTCAGGCAATCCGGCCTTTCAGTTCCAATCCAGGAGATTTGGGTGAACAAAAGAAAAGAACTTTCCCTGCGGCCCTTGCAAGGCGCATGGGAGAAAGCTGCCCGGTTGATGGAAATCAGTCAACCCTGATTATCTGACAACGAAGGGAGGATAAAAGGTGAAATACGCCCTTTTCTTAGGCTGCAATACCCCTACTAAAGTTTTCCAGTATGAGCTCTCAGTAAGATGGGTGGCCAGGAAGCTGGGGATAGAATTAGTAGATATCGAAGATATGGTATGTTGTGGCTCTAACTACGCAAACCTTGACATAGAAGGTAGTCTTTTACTCTCAGCCATGAATCTGGCTTTGGCGCAAGCCCGTGGTCTGAATATAATCACGGTCTGTGCCGCCTGTACGGGAACACTTGCAGAGGCGGTAGAGGCACTGAAGGACAAAGAGCTAAGGGCGAGGATAAACAAAAAGCTCTCAGCCGTTGGATTGGAATACAGGGAAGGGAGTAAAGTAAAACACTTCTCGAAGGTCATCTATGAACATATAGGCGTGGAGAGGATAAAGAAAGAGATTAAGAGAGATCTGTCGAAACTCACCGTCGCTCCTCATTACGGCTGTCATTATCTGAAACCTAAATCTGCCTATGGGGGCTTTGATGACCCGGACAACCCGCAAACACTTCATCATTTGATCGCTGCCACAGGAGCATTGCCGATCAGGTATGAAACACTCCTTTTATGTTGTGGAGGGAAAACCTTCCCCATATCTCAAGACCTGACTTATTCCCTGATAGGAATGAAACTTGAGAATATCAGGAAGAAAAACGTAGATTGCCTTGTTCTCCAGTGCCAGTCCTGTTATCTTATGTATGGGACTCAGCAAAAAAACCTATCCGAAAAGTTTAGTGAAGAGTACCATATTCCAGTCCTTCTCTATCCCCAACTGCTCGGTCTTGCCTTGGGTGGAGATCCGACAACTGACCTTGGATTTAATCTAAATGTTCCCTCCGCCGATAAACTCCTGGAGACAATTGAATATAAGAGAGAACCGCTTACTTTTGAAGTTCAAAAAGTGGAAAAGATCGAGGACGAAGGGGTAAAAAGATAGAAGGCGAGTATCGAAAGGCGAGTATCGAAAGGCGAGTATCGAAAGCCTGCTTTAATACGGAATCTTGATTAAATTACGTAAGAATATATTATTGACATGGCGGGCATAGAGGAAACCGGTGATGAGCTGTCCTGCCGACAGTTTAATACTCATCAATTATCCACCATCAGTTCCTTCTATGCTTGCCACTACAATAACCAAGACGTATTAATTAAGATGCATTAATCAAGACTTATTAACAAAGTCCGCCAGCGGGGAAATTCTGTTTGGCTGTTTCAGCCGCTGCAGGGCTTTTTCTTCAATTTGACGGATTCTTTCCCTGGTGAGGTGAAAGTATTTGCCGATCTCTTCCAGTGTCTGTTCTTTGTGGCTCCCGATTCCATATCTCATTTCTATAATGGTCTTTTCCCGTTTGGTCAATGTTTTTAAGACCTTTTGAATTTGCTCTATGAGATTAAAATCAAAAACCATATCCATGGGAGATACGCTGTTTTTGTCCTCTATGTAATCAACGATATTATAGTTTCCCAATTCATCAATAGGTGTTTCCACGGAAATAGGATTTTTGATGATCCCCACCAGCTCATGAATTTTCTGAGGAGGGACTCCCATATCCAGAGCGATTTCGGATATGGTGGGCTCCTTTTTCATCTCCTGAGTCAACCTTTGGTGGCTTTTCATCATATTTTTTATCGCGTCGAGAGTATGGACCGGAATGCGGATGGTTCGGCCCTTGTCAGCCAGAGCCCTGGTTATGGATTGGCGAATCCACCAGATAGCATACGTGCTGAATTTGCATCCCTTCGTGTGATCGAACTTTTCCACTGCCTTCATCAATCCGATATTGCCCTCCTGAACTAGATCGAGAAATGGTAACCCGCTGTTAATGTATTTTTTAGCAATACTTACTACCAGGCGCAGGTTGGCCTTGATTAAGAGCTCTTTGGCTTTTTCCTCACCGGCAGCAATTCTTTTAGCAAGATCAATCTCTTCATCTTTATCCAAAAGGGGGACCTTTCCAATTTCTTTGAGATAGACGCGAACTTGATTGTCAGTTTCTTCGAAAAAACCTGACTCAGCTTCTTTGGGCTCTACTTCAACCTCAGGCTCATCAGAAGTATCCCGCAAAGGCTCTTCATCGTGTTCGGGTTCAAATTCAACGCAATCATCCTCAATACAGGCAAGGTCTTCCTTAAAAAAGAAACCGTAAGAATTAAATGCTTCCATAGTAGCCTTCTCCTCTTCTACTACTTCTCTCTGATCCCCTTTTTGTCTCTTCGTATCTGATTTTCTTGTAGGTAAACCAGATACGATGGACAGCGGTCTGGTTGCACAGGATCGCTAAAATCCACATAGTTGGCTTCAGGCGATTTATCATCGACCCGGCGGAAAGAAGAAGTATTCTTTCCGGCCGTTCCATAAGACCAACAGTGCACGATCTTATGATATTCTCCGCTCTCGCTTTGGTATAACTTATCATCACAAATCCGGCTGTAGTTATTACGCTTAGGAGAACATATAAGAGTTGACCGCTCCGGGCAAAGTAGATCGTGATACCACCCATAACAATAATATCGGAATACCGATCAATCGTTGAATCCCAAAATGCCCCGAATTGGGTAGCTTGGTCCTTGGATCTGGAGTATGCACCGTCGAGTAGGTCAAAAAAACCGCTAGACAGAAGAAGAAGTCCCGCACATTGAATCTTCCCCAAACCGAAAGCGACGCCACACAACAGGCTGAATACCAACCCGATGCCGGTTATCTGGTTTGGGGTGATTATTGGCGGAATCTTTTCGCAAATCGGAAGTAATATCTTTTCTGAGAAGGCTTTTAGATATTTAGCCAGCATTCTGTTCCTAACCTCTTCCCTTGCCTAACCCACTCTTGACAACCCCATAAAAGCTACACAGGGATATCACCAAAGCCCAATAAAATTATAAGTTCGTCGTCCTCCTAATAAGGTTTTTTGGTTTCTTGCTATCGATTATAGTAAATAATAACAGTTACTTATCCGTTTATTGTTTGGTTAAGATACTATTTTTACGATAATTTCTCTATGTAAAAATTGTTTCTCCATTATAACGAAAAATTTTCAATTCGCAAGTCGATTTCTGAATTAACCTGAAAAGAAGGTTATTTCTTACTGGATAGAAGTATGCAATATAATTGCCAGCCTTTTTCCCTCGTATGAAGATCGAAAATTTTTTTGACTGAGCACGGTATTATCGTGTATAGGGACAAAGAGATGGCCATGCTTCGCTTGAATTTACCGGATCTTGAATAAGGTATTTTGAAGAAGGGGGGGGAGGTATATGCTTTATGAAGGAAAGATGAGGTGATGTGGAAAGGTGAGTAGATGTGAAAAAATTTTCTTATTAAATTTTTTTATTTTAGGTTGGCTGTGCTCAACGCCATTCAGTATCGGAGGGATATTTGCTGAGCTGTTTGCTTTTTAGGAATTCACGGTGTTACGAATTTTTCACACTTATAATTTTTATGCGCAGTTCTCAATCTCTTCCAGCCGCGAATTCTCTCAGTTTTATTTCCCGACAGCCCCAGACGACTAAGCGCATACGCATAGGCGAAGACCCTGAGTAATACCGGGGTCTTCGCCTTGAGATCATCAGTACTTTAGAGCCGATGAACAGCTCGATTAATACATTCCGCCGCCCATACCGCCACCAGGAGGCATGGCCGGACCTTTTTCTTCTTCCTTGATATCAGTGATCAGTGCCTCGGTGGTCAGCATCAGACCGGCAATACTGGCAGCATTCTGCAGAGCGGTTCTGGTTACCTTAGTCGGATCGATGATGCCAGCCTCGATAAGATCCTCATACTGGTTTTTATCAGCATTAAATCCGTAGGCGTCCTTGGCCTCTTTGACCCTTTGGACTACGATTGAGCCTTCCATTCCCGCATTGCAGGCAATCTGCCGGATTGGCTCTTCCAGTGCCCTCTTGACAATACTGGCTCCGATAAGCTCGTCACCTTCAAGTTTCAGTCGCTCTATGGCTGGAATAGCTCTGAGCAGGGCTACGCCGCCACCGGGAACGATTCCTTCCTCTACTGCAGCACGGGTAGCATTCATGGCATCTTCGACTCTGGCCTTTTTTTCCTTCATTTCCGTTTCCGTAGCCGCGCCTACGTTAATCACAGCCACACCGCCAACCAGCTTGGCTAATCTTTCCTGAAGTTTTTCCTTGTCGTAATCAGAGGTGGTTTCCTCGGTCTGTATCTTGATCTGTCTGATTCGGGCTTCCAGGTCAGCGGGTATGCCAGCGCCCTCGACAATGGTGGTATTATCTTTGTCAATGGTCACTCTCTTGGCCTGACCGAGGTCCTCCAATCTGATACTTTCCAGCTTGATTCCCAAGTCCTCAGAGATAACCTTGCCTCCGGTCAGGATGGCAATGTCCTCCAACATGGCTTTTCTACGGTCGCCAAAGCCAGGTGCCTTAACGGCTGCTACATTGAGAGTTCCTCGCAGTTTATTGACCACCAGGGTAGCCAGAGCCTCTCCCTCAACATCTTCGGAAATAATCAGAAGGGGTCTACCCATTTTAGCAATCTGCTCCAGGATAGGCAGCAGATCTTTCATGCTGGTAATTTTTTTCTCATTCAGAAGGATGGAAGGATTGTCCAGAACAACTTCCATTCTTTCCGGATCAGTCACAAAGTAGGGAGACAGGTATCCCCGGTCAAATTGCATCCCTTCGACGAATTCCAGGGAGGTATCCATACTTTTGGCTTCTTCAACGGTAATTACGCCATCTTTTCCAACTTTATCCATGGCCTCGGCGATCAGATCCCCAATGGTTTGGTCATTGTTAGCGGAAATGGTCCCTACCTGGGAGATTTCCTTTTTGCTTCGGGTTGCCTTGCTCTGGAACTTGATTGATTCCACTGCGGCCTCAACTGATTTTTCAATTCCCCGTTTCAGGCTCATGGGATTGGCCCCTGCTGTCACATTCTTTGCGCCTTCACGGTAGATGGCCTGTGCCAGAACAGTAGCCGTGGTGGTGCCATCTCCAGCAACATCACTGGTTTTGGATGCCACTTCCTTAACCATCTGGGCACCCATGTTTTCATACGGATCTTCAAGCTCGATGTCTTTGGCCACCGTAACACCATCTTTAGTAATCGTGGGTGATCCGAATTTTCTATCGAGAACTACATTTCGGCCTTTAGGACCAAGAGTTACCTTGACTGCATCAGCCAGTTTGTTAACACCCTTCAGGATCGCGTTCCGGGCCTCATCACTAAAAAGCAATTGCTTGGGCATTGATCTCCCTCCTGCATATTAAGCGGTTTAAGGTTTTTTTTATGGGTTAGCCTTCAATAATTCCTAAGATATCATCCTCACGCATGATCAGGTATTCTTCTTCGTCGATTTTGACTTCAGTACCAGCATACTTCCCGAAAAGAACCCGCTGGCCAGCTTTAACGTCCAGAGGAGTCTTGGTTCCATCCTCTTTAACCTTACCGCCACCTACGGCTATAACTTTCCCTTCCATAGGTTTTTCCTTGGCTGTATCCGGGATAATAATGCCGCCTCGAACCTGTTCCCCCAGTTCAACGCGTTTTACCAAAATTCTGTCATGCAATGGTTTTATATTCATGATTGAGGATCTCCTTTCTCTTAAACAGTTGTGATACTTATGACTTCAGGGTTATAGGATTAGCGGTTATAGACTATTCAAGAAAGACAATTGGTGAAAAATCCCCCTCCTTTCTATTGAAAGTAAAGAACGATTCAAGGTTATTAGCACTCACCGACGGTGAGTGCTAATACTATATTGCCCCCACAATCAAAAGGCAAGCTGAAAAAAAGGTGATAGAAGGCTATTTTATGCTGTTTTAGACAAATAAGACGTCTTTTCTCTGGATTTTGCTTGTTTAACCGTATTCTTGCACTTTTTAACCCGTATGGGTAACTACTCAGGTTTTTAGGCTGTAGGTTATTAGGCTGTTAGTAATGCAGGCTGTAGGCTGATAGGCTGTTAGGCTAAAAACCTACAGCCTATCTACCTACAGCCTATCAGCCTGTATTTCTAAAAGCCTTTCTTGCAGTCGGGACGCATTGTCTCTTCCCTAAATGCCTACAACCTATCTAACTGAGTAGTTACTATGGTTCAAAGCTCGTCCAGATCGTCCAGTTGTTTTCTAAGCCACTCTTCAATGTCATCCTCTTCCCATTCGGAAATTATGGCCAAAGACATTCGCCTCTTGCGGTAATAAACCAGAAGAAAGATCAGGCTTATGATAAACCAGAGAACCGCGGAGCTGGTCAGGATCGGAACCCAGGTGTAGAGCCGCAGCATGTGCTTTCTCCATCGGATTTCCAATTCGTTGAGTTCAATTCCAATGGCATTGCTCATGGCTTGGTCGATGGTATCTCCCTGGAGAAGGAGGCGAGTTATTTTTCTTAAAGAGTTTTGTCCATACTTATCGAGAATAAAGGAAATCATGCTTATGCTTTGGGCATAGGCCGTCTGGAGCTGATCGGGATCAGTGGGGAAGGAGTATTCGAGCTGGCGCAAAGGGATGAGCGTGCGGGTAATGCAGATACGGGTCATGAGTGCCTCATAGTGCCAATTCCATTCTTCAGCCTCATGCATGCTTAAGCCTTCGTTGAACCATTGGGGAATGGATACGGATGGTTTGCTGGAAAAAATCGATCCGAGGATAATGTGGGTAAGCTCGTGAACGAAGGTCTTTTCCAATTGAATAGATCCGGCGGAAGCCGCCCTGGGAGAGAGGAGCAAAATGCGGGATAAGCCAGGATATGCAAGCCCTATGGCCTGGTCACTAATCGGTGAGGGAGATGGCTGAAGTTGGGTGAACAGTTCTCTTGAGCAGGCCAGGTAGATAGTGATTTTTTTGGTGGGGTGAAGATCGAGGTGATCGGTTACCAGCGCATAGGATTTTTCAGCCAGAGCGGTCAGTTCCTTGGAAAAGTACTCATCTTTGGCCGTGTAATGAATAAGAAAGTGTGGAGTATCGATAGAAACCCAGTCCGGTGGACCACCGGGCATAGAAGAGCAGTAAAGGGAGCTGTGCCTGCCTGGTGCGGGTGAGGCCAGGGCAGGGGGAATAGCGCCAGACAGATACCCGACGATCAATCCGAGGCAAAAAAGCCTGTATGACCTATACAAACCGGAGCACGCTTTTGACATAAGATACTTTATTCACCTCACAAAAGGGGAAACCTTAAACATGGTCCCATCAGTCTCAATGGTAATCGCCCCATCGAGATCCGTGCGATAAATCGGGCAAGGCAGCTTTTGATAGCGGTCGAGGGCCACCGGATGTGGGAAACGCTGTTTGCCGTAACTTCGGGCGGAGAAAACAGCTACCTGAGGAAGTACCATCTGCAGGAAAGGAAGAGAGCTGCTATAGCGGCTCCCATGATGGGGAACCTTTAAGATTGTGGAGCGTAATTTTTTTCCTAGAGCTAAAAGGCTTTTTTCTGCCTTTGATTCTATATCGCCAGTAAAGAGAAAGCTTATGTTCCGGTAAGATAATTTCAAGACCAGGGATCGATTGTTTTCCTCCCTGAAGCCCATTCTTGACCTTATCGGCAGATTTAAAAAATTTCCGTCAGCCAAAACCTCCAGTAAAATGTCGTTCATGTCGGATTGCTCCCCGATGACTGGTGTTCGAACAGGGATCATTTTTTCGCGGATTATTTTTTCAAAAAGCCGGTACTCCCTGTAACCGGATCGCGCCTTGGTTTTCCAGATCCGGGTTACGGTAAAATTTTTCAGAATGAACAAAAGGCCGTTAAGATGGTCCGGGTGAGGATGGGTGAGAACGACCAGGTCCAGTTTATCAATTTTTTCATGCCATAGATAGGGGGCAATAACGCTGTGGCCAAAATCGAATTCATCATGGTTATAACTCCCCCCTCCGTCGATCAGAATGTGTTCACCTTTCGGTGTCTGTATAACACATGCATCTCCCTTCCCGACATCCAGAAAGGTTACGGTTAGACCATTGGGGACGGGGCGGCGAGAGGATGGGGTCAAGAGAAGGGAAATGAGCACCAGGAAAAATATAAGGGTTGGGATAAGGAATTTGATTTTGCTGGCAGGGGGAAAGTTTTTCGTCCAATGTCGGAGAAAGAGGGCGGAAATAACTATACATCCGTATATGATGAATACAGATGTCTTTGGTGGAGATGGAAGATAAAAGAATGCCCGCGGGAGGCTGGCGGCCGAGGCATTAAGACTGGTTATCAGCCGGCCAAGAATCGCTCCAAAGCGGAAAAGGGCATGGCTAAGCCCTGGGCAAAAAGGGATTGCCAGAATGGCTCCCAGGCCTGTATAAAGAATTCCGGCGACCAGAGGTATGGCCGCAAGATTAGTGAAAATTTCAACAGGAGAGATCAAGTTGAAGAGGTAAGCGGTTAATGGGCTGGCCATAATAAAGGCGGCCAGGGACAAGCAGAATGAAAGGAGAAAGGATCGCCTCAAAAATATGAGAATCCTCTGAAAAAAGGAGTGCGGGGGGGGGGAGAGGGGAGGGGGAGCAAAAAGATATTCGAGCATGAAGATAACAGCGCCGGAGACCAGAAAAGTTAATTGAAAGTCCGCCATGAAGATGGATGAAGGGTGCCAGAGCAGAAGGCAGAAGGCGGCAATGATGAGGGGACGCCAAAGACTTTTCCTCCTTTCAAAGAGCAAGGAAAGAAAGTAGAGGATAACGATAATGCAGGCCCGAATGGTTGAGGTTCTGCAACCGGTCAGGATGGTATAAAAGATAACCAGGGGTATGGATAAAAGGGCAGCCAGGCGGGAAGGCCGTATCAGGCATGAGAGGGTCTCAAACAGGCGGTCTGGCAGCGCCCGCAGAAAGAGTCTTATGCAGAAAAAAGCTGCCAGAGCTAGAATGGTGAGGTGAAAGCCGGAGATGGAGAGAAGGTGAACTGTCCCTGCTTCGCTGAATAAATCTTTAATCTGGTTTGGTACTCTATGCTTTTCACCTAAAAGGATGGCCTGTAAAAGATTTGAATCCGGCGGAGAAGTCGTATTTCCAATATATTCTGATATACGGAATCGAAATTTATAGATCCACCGCAAAATAAGCATGGGAAGTGGAATCGTTTTTGCTACATTACAGAGAGCAAGAGATTTGATATTTCCGGTAAGATAAATATTTTTTTGGGAGAGATAATCGGAATAAGAAAATCCTCCCGGATTTTTGTAGTCCTGGGGAGCCTGTAATTTCGCGGTTACCTTTACCGTGTCATAAAATTGACACCTTATTTTGGGGTTATACCAAGTGAGTCGGACATTTTCTGATGTCATAATATTTTGCTGCGGGAGAATAATTTTTTGCACCTTAAGGTGCAGGCGGGTTTTCCGTGTAAAATTTTCCGGTGGCTCGATAATCCGACCTTCGAGGGTGATCAGTAAATTGATGGAATTTGGATCTTGCGCTAAATAATGCGTAAGGCGATGCGGGAGGCGGTCGTCTATCTGGTCAAAGCCTGTATGCAAAGAGATCGCACCCAGGTAAATGAAGAGCGGAGAAAGCAAAATTAGTAAAATGAACGGGCGGATTTGAGATCGGAGCAGTTTTGACCGGATCGGAGATACCCCACCAGAAGTTATTTTATTCATAGTACGTAAGGGAATGAACTGTTAATGCGCCAAGTAAAGTTGGAAAGAGTGAAAAGCTTTTTTAGTTACTTTATTTGTAATAATATAAAGGAATTTGCTTACGATAGCAAGAGAGGATATGCCTTATCGGAGTGTGCAATCGGATTCATAGATATGTATTCAATTTCATTTCCAGGTAATGCCTTGTTAAATAAGCTAATGCTAGAGGTGGTATTTAAGGTATATGCAAGTATTTTCATACTTTTCTCTTCAAAAGTTCATAAGATGGGCCTTATGTCGAGGGAAAAATCCTTTATCAGCAAGGCTGAAGTAAGATGTTGGTCTGAGGAAAGGTTTGGTATGAAAAGGATTTTGTTTCTGGTCAGTGATATGGCATAGATGTTGCAAAACATTTTAAGGAATATCACTGGCATCCTTAATACCAGTGGAAAAGGCAAGAAAAGTATAAACGGTAAGGTATTGAGGTTGATCCTCTTCTCGAAAATATTTTTGGTTATGCTAGGAGGTGATCGTATGATCGGTGAAAAAAAGATAAAGAAGGAGGTGAATACCGGATCGGGAATTTAACTGATTAAGGTTACAGCGTGTTGTAATTTAGGCTTATAGAGCAAGCTTTCTGAAGGAAGGAGATTTTTTTTTGAAAGGAGTCATGGTTATGAATAAAAAAGGGTTTTGGAAAGTTTTAATGGTAAGTTTGGTTATGGCTTCAGCAATTGGATTGCTGGCCAGTGGGGCTTTTGCCCAGAACATCTCGACCCAAGTGATACTCGCGGGTGGAATTGGACAGCAGGTAGGCGGGACTGTACTTCTTGATAATTTTCAATATTGGAACAGCCCACGGGATAATGGATGGACAGCGTGGGAGCCTGCTTATCCAATTTATGGTGCCGGTATTGGCTTAGGCACTATGACAACAGTTGTTGATTTTCAGGAAGGCAGCCGGGTAATGGATGTTTTTTCTAACCCATCTGTCTATGCGCCAATGGGTGGT
>Ga0307378_10000720_pt1 | contig 56545 bp, 53 predicted proteins | sample UN1MG_FD_202238 | JGI IMG/M metagenome (GOLD analysis project Ga0307378, IMG submission 202238) | Soil microbial communities from Risofladan, Vaasa, Finland - UN-1 | ecosystem: Environmental > Terrestrial > Soil > Coastal area > Acid sulfate soil | place: Finland: Risofladan, Vaasa | collected... | reverse complement strand
TTTCATCAAACCACAGGATGAGTTTGTCTTCTCGATTCATGGAACACTCCTTGTGCTAAGGGATTGGGCCACAATGGTGGCGTTTTGAAGGTATACCGCAACACGGGGAGGTTGTCAATTTGGAAAAAATGATATACCCTGTCAGGCAAAGAGCCTTGCCATGGGTGGAAGCTCGAATAGAGAGGTACTAATGAGAGCATCAGATAGTCTCTAATATGGGGATCGCCATGAGGTCTTTTCTTCTGTTCCAAGGCTCTCCCGCTGAAAAGCGGGATCATTTCTACGCCGTATCAACGGGGGATTCCTGCCCCCTCCGCATTCTCCCCCGCTCCTTTGGAGCAGGGGAGCTGCGGCTTCCCCCATTGATACGCCGTGAAAAGGACAGCGGCCTCCCACCAGTCACAGCAGAAAAGACCTGATGCCCGTCCCACAGGCTTGTCGGTTATGTCTGATGCAAAGAGTAATGTGCTGTCGTTAGTGAGTTTGAGCGGGGTTCAAAGGACCCTCGGAATACTCCCGCAGGTTTTACAAATTCAGCACTAAAGGCGGTAAACGGTACCTGAAGGAAGGACGAATCTGATGAAAACCAAAGACAATCCGGCGCTGCTCATCATTGACATGGTCAAGGATTACTTCGATCCTCGACGCAATCTGAAGATTACCCCCTTCGCCAGGGCAATTGTCGATCCCATCAAGAGACTGGCAACCGCCTTCAGGGAGAGTGGCTGGCCGGTTATATTCTCTACCGATGCTTACAAGGAAGATGATTTTATCTTTACGGGCAGAATGGAGCCGGAATCGTTGGCAGGTACAGAAGGTGCTGAGGTTACTGATGAACTGGAAAAAAAAGAGGGCGATTTCTGGCTGCCCAAACCACGTTTTTCGGCCTTTTTTCAGACAGGCCTGGAAAGATATCTGAGGGAGAGGGAGGTTACCCTGTGCGCGGTAGCGGGCTTAACCACGCCTTTTTGCGTGCTGACAACTGCCCTGGATGCCATCTGTCACGATTTCAAGAGCGTTATTGTCGCCGATTGTTCAGCTGCCCTTTCGGAGAGAATACACAATGATACACTCGATCTTTACAGGCAGACCGTTCTCTACCCACTCCTCAGGGTCAGCAGTTCATCGGAACTGCTTTCGGATTTGAAAGCTGATTAACGGGCAACCGCAATGATAAGACCATGGCCGATAGTCGAATCAAAGCAAGGCCCCGATATGGGCCTCTTTTCCATTAGGATAATGCGGTGCCGCTCTCCCAGGACGGGCCACGAGCACGATTTCTACGTTATTGACTTTCCAAACTGGGTTCAGGTCTTGCCCATTACGCCCGAAGATCAGGTCGTTATGGTCAGGCAATACCGGCACGGGTGCGGACAGGTTCTTTTGGAGTTACCCGGAGGATTAATCGATAAGGACGATGGCAACCCCGAGGAAAGTGCCCAGAGAGAACTCCTCGAGGAGACCGGATACGCAGCCGAAGAGCTTGTTCTGGTTACGAAAACGTATCCACAACCTGCCGTCCTGAGCAATACGGGGTTAACATACCTGGCGCGGAATGCCAAGAAGATAGCCGAACCTCAGCCCGATGCCGCGGAGGACATAGAGATCTGTTTGGTGAACCTAGAAAAGATTCCGGAGATGATCCGGAAGGGAGAGATTAAGCACAGCCAGAGCATCATGGGCCTCAGCCTGTATTTTCTGCTTGTCAAATAAAGCAAACAAAGGGCGATTGTAACTCTTGCGTGAATTACGGTAAGCAAGGACGGGCTGATTCTCATCGCGCTTGTTTCGGACTCCTCGATAGGAGATGGGGGATTAATGCTGCCTTCTAGGGCGCTGAATGGGTATATTGACCTATGACTGGCGGGGAGGAGGCACCAGGCAACAGTCTCCCCACGCGGAAATGGGGGTTGTTTTGCCCTATTTGAGTAGATTCCCCGATTGAACCTATCTTTTGAATCGATAAAATTGTATAAAGAGACCGTGTCTTCAAATAAAGGATTCCGACTATTGTTTCAAATTTCACACCTTTCACGATGTCCATCTGAATGTTACTTTGCCAGCGTATCCAGAGAGAAAACGGTCTAGCCCTGACAGTTCTGGGGTGGAGCCCGTCTCCTATTAAAAACAGCATATAAGGAACTGGGTATCAACCAAGCAGCATAAGGAGATAAATATCTTCAAGAGGGAGGAGTAATTATGGGAAAGGTAGGAATTATTGGTGTTGGGCAGAGCAGTTTTGTTAGAGGGTATCCCGGTTCAATACGGGAACTCGCCTTTGAGGGGTTTAAGGAGGCTATGCAGGATGCTCGGATAAAAACGAAGGATATCGGTGCATCGATCATCGCCTCTGCGCCTGAATACGATAAGCAGAGATCCCCTGCCGGGGTGATAGCTGAGTATCTTGGTCTCATTCCTCAGCCTACCTTTTATGTTGAATCCATCTGCTCTTCGAGCAGTACGGCCTTAAAGGTAGCCTATTCGATGATCAAGGCAGGGTTGCATGATGTTGTTGCTATCATTGGCTTCCAGAAGATGTCCGAGATCTCGTCAAGCGAGTCCCAGGAAAGAATGGGAAGGGGCGCTGATATCCAGTGGGAAGCTCCCTTTGGCACCATGATGCCGGCCTACTATGCTATGTATGCCCAGGCACACATGGACAAGTACGGAACAACCCTGGAGGATCTGGCTAGAATCAGGGTCAAGGCCGCGACGTACGGACAGATAAACGAGAAGGCTGTCTACCGGAAACCGGTCAGCATGGAGATGTTCACCGATCCTGAAAGCAATTTCTCCGCCCCCGTGGCCAAGCCGTTGCGGGTCGGAGATTGCTGTGCCAACGCGGACGGAAGCTCTTGCATCATTCTCGCTAATGAGGAAAAGGCCAAGGCCATGAGCAAGAAACCGGTTTGGGTCCTGGGCATCGGTGCCGCCTCCGAGACGGTGAATATGGCCGGCAGGGATCTGCTGACTGGCCTCAGGGCAGGTATTGAGGCAGGAAAACAGGCGTACGCAATGGCAGGCGTGACACCGAAGGATATCGATGTGGCAGAGGTGCACGATTGTTTTACCATAGCTGAGATGATGGCTTATGAAAACCTCGGATTCGCTCAGCCGGGGGAAGGTAAGGATTTGATCGCATCGAAAGAAACATACAAAGAGGGAAGCATTCCCGTTAATGTTGACGGTGGCCTTCTCTCAAAAGGGCATCCCATCGGAGCCACGGGAGGTTCGCAGATTAGAACGATAGTGCTTCAGTTGAGGGACGAAGCCGGGGAGATGCAGGTCAAAGATCCGGAGATTGGTCTTGTCCATAATATCGGTGGCGTCGGCCTTTACGGAAACGTAACTATACTGGGGAGGTAGGAGCATGGCTAAGAAAGAAGTCGATGATAGATTCAAGAGGTTTGGTACCGTTAGCTTTACCGCAATAACCAAGACCAACGATTTCATAGATTACCTTGAGAAGGGCAAGGTAATGGGCACTAAATGCAAGGACTGTGGAGCGCTGTACTTCCCCCCGAGATCGGATTGCTCGAAGTGCCTCGATAGTAACATGGAATGGTTTGAGGTTTCCGGCACCGGTAAACTGTTGAGCTTCAGTGAGTTGAAATACGGACCGGTGGGCTTTGAGGATGATCTTCCCTACATCATTGCCCTTCTCGATTACGGCAATCACAAGGTCTTTGGGAGGATATCAAAGGACATCCCCTTCGAAGATCTCAGCATCGGAATGGAGTTCAAAACCCAGACTACCACGCTACCGAACGGACAGCTTGGCTATGTGTTTGAAAAGGCTTGAGCTTGTGCCATAGAATAAAGTTGTGTCCGGAGTCTCGATCCAGTACATACTCACCTCTATCCGGTCATGCCCATTTTCTCAAGGCGACATCTATTGGCCTCACGGGATGTGGTCACAGAGGTGAGGTTTAGATGAGGCAGACGGAGACTCCCAGGGCTTGCACGGTGTAAACCCCACCTCTGTGACCTATGCAGGACCCGGTGGAATTCTTTTTTAAGATATCGCCTTTCGAAAACAGCCATGACCTTCTTTGGGATATGAACGATACCACTAGCTTTTTATCGCTCCATGGGTCGTTGAAAACAAATATTCAACGGGGTGATGTGCAAAAAAAGATATCCATATCCCTCACCATTGCCACATTAAACTCAAAAAATGCGCGTCATTCTTTTGCGGAGTAAAGGCAATAATTGAAAAGCGCTTTTTAATGCCCACCAGCCGTCAGTGCGTTAATCGGGTATCTTTCTCATTGTTTTAGTGATTCGACCCGAGGAAGGGGGAGGTTTAGCCATGAAAGGTATTGTCTCATACGGCGGGTATCTCCCGCTTAACAGGCTCAAGAGAGAAGCTGTTTTTGAGGCCATGGGCTGGCTCCATCAGGCTGCCTCCATGAAAGGAGAGAAGTGCGTAGCCAATTTCGATGAAGACAGCGTCACCATGGCTGTGGCAGCGGGCATGAACTGTTTGAGGGGATATGAGCGGGAGCTTGTTGATGGTCTCTACTTTGCCACGACCACGGCACCTTTCAGAGAAAGGCGGGGAGCCGATATCATAGGGACCGCCCTAGACCTTGCCGGGACAACGAGAAAGGCGGATTTCACGGATACAACCAGTGCCGGTACGACTGCCTTAACAGCAGCGCTTGAGAGCATCGCTGCCGGCTCAGCGAGACAAATGCTCGTCTGTGCATCCGATGCTCGACTCGGTAAACCGGGCAGTTCACAGGAAATGACCTTCAGCGATGGAGCAGCATCCCTGTTGGTGGGAGACGAGGGGGTCATCGCGAGCTGGGGAGGAAGCTACAGCGTATCGTATGATTTCCCCGACCATTGGAGAACTGAGGATGATAAGGTTGACAGGGCATGGGAGGAGCGGTTTGGAAGGGAGGAAGGGTATCAAAGGTTCATACCCGAGGCCATTTCCGGCCTTCTGGCCAGGTACGATCTGCGAGCAGAAGAGATAACAAAGGTGATCTATCCGGGCATCCATCCCCGGGATCATGCCGCCATTGGCAAGAAATTGGGATTTGAGCCGGGACAGATTCACGAGCATCTCATGATGAACATGGGCAATGCGGGCACCGCCTACCCTCTGATGCTCCTGGTCTCGGCCCTAGAGGAGGCGAACCCGGGAGATATCTTACTTGTGGCAGGATATGGTAACGGCAGTGACGCGCTCTTGTTCACGGTGACCGAGGAGATAGGAAGGGTAAAAGGGCAAAGGCGTGGCATTAAGGCCTGCATAGAGCGCAAAAGAGCATTGAAGAACTACGAACAATATCTCGCATTTCGGGGCCTCATATCGCCGGAGGGAGGCATTCGGGCCGAAGTCATCCCTTACACGGCCCTGTCTTTGATTTGGAGAGACAGGAGAGAGGTGCTGGGCCTCTGCGGGACGCGTTGCAAGAGTTGCGGTACACCCCAGTATCCGGTACAGCGGGTCTGTGTTAACCCAAACTGCGGGGCAATTGATGACATGGAGCCGTACCGGTTTTCCGATAAAACGGGTAGGGTATTCAGCTTTACCAGTGATCTCTTGGCCTTTACGCCTAACCCACCTGGCCTCTATGCAGTTGTTGATTTTGAAGGAGGCGGGAGGTACTGGTTTGATGTTACCGATTGCGATGCCGAATCCATGTCGATCGGCATGCCTGTCGAGATGAGCCTCAGAAAAAAATACGTTGACGAGCGAGGCGGGGTTATTGGCTATTTTTGGAAGGCGATACCGATAAGGGAAGGCTAAAGGCGCGAGGCGAAAGAATCTGTAACTTCTCAATAAATTCGGACGATTCCTTAGCACTGTCATTTGCTGTCATTGCGAGGAGCGCAGCGACGTGGCAATCTCGTTGCGATAATGGAGATTGCTTCGCTTCGCTCGCAATGACAGAACCCGAACTTATTGAGAAGTTACAAGAATCTCTTTGAACCCGTTAAGCGTCATAAGGAGATGAACATGGGAGAAGGGATAAAGGACAAGGTTGCGATTATTGGGATGGGCTGCACCGAATTCGGAGAACATTGGGATAAAGGCTCCGAGGATCTGATCGTTGAGGCATTCACCGAAGCCATTGGCGATGCAGGGATTGAAAAAAGCGACATACAGGCCGCCTGGTATGCCTCTTGTTACGACGAAGTGAATGTTGGCAAGTCTGCCTTACCACTGAGCAGGACGCTCAAGCTTCCTTTTATACCGGTTACCAGGGTCGAGAACCTGTGCGCCAGTGGCTCGGAGGCCATACGGGGAGCAGTATATGGTGTTGCCTCCGGTGCATATGATATCGCACTGGCCCTCGGCTCGGAAAAGCTCAAGGATACGGGATACGGTGGTCTTCCCGAGATGAGCACGATCCTGGGAACTAAGAACAGGGTTATCTTTCCCGGCATAAGCGCACCCGGTGCCTTTGCCATGCTGGCGAACCGCTATTTCTCCAAGTATGGCATGTCTACCGAAGAAGGCAAACGGGTTCTGGCCAAGGTCTCGGTTAACAGCCACAGAAACGGTGCCAAGAACCTCAAGGCCCACCTGCGGAGGGTTATCACAGAGGAGGACGTTTTGAATGCGCCTATTGTTGCGGCCCCCCTCGGCCTATTCGACTGTTGTGGGGTCAGCGATGGGGCAGCAGCGGCTATCGTGTGCCGGGCGGATATGGCCAGGGGATTCAGGCCTGATCCGGTATTCATAAAGGCGCTACAAATCGGGGTCAGCTCAGGGGAGGAGTTGGGGTATACTGAATGGGATGGTACTTTTGTCGAAACGACCACCAGGACTGCCGCCAGGGCGTATGAAGAGGCAGGGATAAAGAGCCCCCGAGAAGAGATCAGCATGATGGAGTTGCACGACTGTTTCTCCATCACCGAGCTCGTCACCTATGAGGACCTACGGATATCGCCTCGGGGAAAGGCAAGAAAGGACGTAGAAGAGGGGTTCTTTGCCGTAGACGGTAACATCCCTTCACAGCCTGATGGGGGGCTCAAATGCTTCGGTCACCCCATCGGTGCGTCCGGACTCAGGATGCTCTACGAGATGTACAAGCAGCTGCAGGGAAAGGGCGGGGATCGGCAGGTCAAAGACCCGAAGATCGGCCTTACCCATAACCTGGGCGGCTTTCCGCAGATGAATGTCGTGAGCACGGTTATCGTGGGGCTATGAGGAGACCCGTATCAAGGTTTCTCGGAGGACGATTCAATGAACGCATCCCATCAAAAATAGTCTACCACAGCCCGCCCGAAGAAAAATCGTTGACAGGATTGCCACATACTATTACATGGATTTCATTACTCCGGAAATCCGTTGTCCCGACTGGAATTCCCGAATCGGCACTGGCGTAAAGATTTCTTGTGTTTGAGTAAAGGTAGAAACTCCGAAGTGTTCGTATAGGCTCTTTCTGGTTACATTACCATTGAAAGGAGGGAAACATGGATTTCGCGCTGTCAGGTGAGAGCAAGATGATGATCAAGGCCGCTCGAGAGTTTGCTGAGCGAGAAATCGAGCCGATTGTCCCCAAAATAGAGGAAGATGATGAGCTTCCAGACGACCTGTTGGAGAAATTTGCCAAGGCCAGGATACTGGGCATGATGGTCCCCCGTGAATATGGCGGGATTGGGTCAAGTGCCCTCAACGTTATTCTGATTGCCGAGGAATTGGCCAAAAGCGCATCAGCGGCCGTTTTCATGATGGCTATGAACAACAGCGTCGCGGAGACCATCTATCACTGGGGATCGGAGGAGGTTCGAAAGCGGTTTATCCCTCCTCTCTGCGACGGGTCTTGCTATGCGACTATGGCATTTACCGAACCGGGCACCGGCTCAGACCCGACCGCGGTTACCACTACTGCAACCCCCGACGGTGACTATTATATCCTGAATGGAACCAAGCGATTCATTACCGTGGGGCACAAGAAAGGTTACGGGATCTTCTATGCCAAGGATGAGACCGGAAGGATTACGGCGTTTATCGTGGACAAGAGCTCCGAAGGCTACACCTGGTCTAAACCGTGGGCTCTGATGGGGCTTGCCGGTCAGGGATTGGTCGATGTATTTCTGAAGGATGTCAGGGTGCCGGCAGGCGCTATCCTTGGCGAGAAAGGTAAGGGATTTCATATCCTGCTCAGGTGGATCGCCGGGGAGAGAATTCAGCAGATGGCGTTCATGGTTGGCATGGGGCAGGCGTGCCTGGATGAGTCGTTGAAGTTCGCAAAAGAGAGGATGGTGAGGACCAGGCCCATGACTGCCATGCAGGGATTTCAGTGGATGCTGGCGGAGATGCATGCCTCGATTGAGGCCTGCCGATGGTGGACCTACCGGGTTGCCTGCAAACAGGACGAAGGTGGTGATTTTCAGGTAGATTCGGCTGCGCTCAAGCTCTTTGTTGTCCCAACCATCCAGGAGGTTGCCAGAAAGGCCTTACAGATCCATGGATCCTACGGTTATTGCAAGGACTATAAGATAGAAAGGCTTTATCGAACCATTGCTCATGCGGGCATTACCGCTTCAAGCACCGAGCTTCAGAAGACCATCGTTGGATCGGCGTTGGCTCGCCCGAAGGAAACCTGACCATTCCTTATGGCTCATTATATATTTCTATGTCTTAGCAGTTTTATGGTTAACTCGGATCGTATTGCTGCTAAATTCGAAATCCCTGGCCCAGACCTGGCTTGCAAAGTATGCGTATAAAGAACATGCTCCTGAAATACTGAGACGACTACAATGTATTCTAGCAATGTCGCGCCAGGGCAGGCCTAAGCACGAAATCCGAAAAAAATCAAAATGACCAAAATTAGAAATTCTAAACCACTGGCCTTTTTCTTCGAGGAATAGGGTTTCGGTAGTCTCGTATTTTGAACGTTTGAATTTCCATACTGTTTCGGATTTCGATATTCGAATTTCGGATTTCTTAAGAAAGATGGATATCATCGTCTGTATCAAACAAGTACCGGCAACGAGTGAGATCGGTTGGGATCCCAAGACCGGAACCCTGATGCGGGAACGTGCCGAGGGTGTTCTCAATCTCAATGATAAAAATGCCCTAGAGGCGGCGCTCCAGTTGAGAGAAAAACATGGAGGGCATAGTACCGCACTGTCAATGGGCCCTTCCCAGGCAGAGGAGTCCCTCAGAGAGGCCCTGAGCATGGGGATTGACCGGGCGGTATTGCTGAGTGACCGTGCCTTTGCCGGGGCAGATTCCTTGTCCACCGCCTATACCCTGAGCCTCGCCGCCAGAAAAATCGGAAGTTATGATCTCATCCTGTGCGGCAAGGAATCATCGGATGGCATGACCGCCCAGGTCGGTCCCCAGATTGCGGAATTCCTTGACCTGCCGCAACTAATCTGCGCAACGGAGATCAACATCGAGAACACATCGGTGAGGATCAAACAGAAGACCGAAGACGGCTTCAGGATAGTGGAAGCTCCGCTCCCTGCTGTCCTAACCGTTGAAAGGGAGATCAATCAACCAAGGATTCCCACCATGGATACCATCATGGAGGCGTACAGGAGCAAAGAGGTACTGGTATGGAAGGCAGACGATCTTGGCGGTGATCCAGGTCTTTTGGGGCTCGAGGGTTCTCCCACCCAAGCTAAGAGGGTGTATATCAAACAGATCAAAAAGGGAAAGGTAACCATGCTGGACGGCGAACCGGATGAGGTGGCAGGCAAGTTGATTCAGACCCTGAGGCTTAAAGGATTGCTCTGAGGGATTATGTCAGGCGCGAGCATAGAAGACCATACGGGACTGTGGGTTTTTATCGAGCAAAGGGACGGGCAGCCCGCCCGGGTTTCGCTCGAACTTCTGGGCGCGGGCCGTATTCTCGCGGAGAAGCTGGGCGTTGAGGTTACAGCTCTCCTCATTGGGGACGACGTTTCAACAATTGCCCAGGAGCTGATCTCCTTTGGGGCAGACAGGGTTATTGTGGCAGAGGATCCGGTTGCCAAAGAGTATCGCACCGAGGTCTACGCCGATATTATCGTCGAGCAAGCGCTTACGGGGAAGCCGGAGATAGTGCTGATCGGGGCGACGTGTTTTGGAAGGGATTTGGCGCCGAGGATTGCTGCACGGTTACGTACGGGGTGTACGGCAGACTCTACCGAGCTGGATATCGACGACGAGACAGGCCTGATGGTGGCCACAAAGCCGTACTTCGGCAGAAACCTCATGGCGGACATCATTTGCCCGCTTCACAGGCCCCAGATGGTAACGGTGCGATCAGGTGTTATGGAGCTAAAGGTGCAAGACCGAAAAAGGCACGGGGAGATCATCCCAGTAGATGTTAACATAAAAGAGGGGGATACCAGGGTCAAGGTCGTGGATACTGTTAGGTCAGCTCCCGATGGAGTGCCTTTGGAGGAGGCGGAAAAAGTTGTAGCATGCGGGATGGGCGTTGGGGATGCGGAAGGATTTGAAACCGTGCGAGAGCTGGCCGACCTGCTGGGAGCCCAGCTCGGGGCAACGAGCCTTCCCATAGACGAGGGCTGGATTGGTGAGGACTGTAAGATCGGTCAGACGGGAAAGACAATCCGGCCGAAACTCTACATCGGCTGTGGGGTTTCAGGTGCCATACAACACTCCGCCGGCATGATTAACAGCGAGTGTATTGTAGCAATAAATACCAACCCCAAGGCTGAAATCTTCGACTTTGCCGACTATGGTATTATCGGGGATGTCAATAAGATCATCCCCGCCCTCATCAAACAGTTGAGAACCCTCAAAGGATGAGAAGCAGCAGGTCTCGAAGTCCTTTCGCCATAGATTCGCAAGCTCCCCTTTCCAGGATTGAGGAATCGCCGCAATACCACTATAAGCGTCAGAAATAGCACATGCCTTGGTGCCGGGGGTGTTACGGTAGCCTCCGTGAAGGCCGGAGCAAAACAGAGAATCTTCAGCGGGATTTCAACTACCAATTGTATGATTCACGCTCGATGATGGTTGCTACACCCTGCCCGCCGCCTACGCAGGCATTGGCGCAACCCCAGCGGGCGTCATTGACTTTCAGTATGCGAGCCAATGTGCCCACGAGGCGAATTCCTGTTGCGCCCAAGGGATGACCGATGGCCGTGGCGCCGCCCATAACATTAACCGTGTCGGGATCTATCCCCAGTTCCTTGATGCAGTTCAAGGCCACAATACAGAAGGCCTCGTTGATTTCCCAGAAGTCGATATCGGAAGCGGTTAGTCGGGCTTTCTCCAGGGCCATTCGGCTGGCTGGGACGGGTCCGATTCCCATGACGGTGGGGTCCACACCGGCAAATCCAATAGAACGGATTGTGGCCAGAGGTTTGATTCCCTTTTTTTCGGCGGTGTCCTTTGACATGAGCAACATGGAGGAGGCGCCTGCGTTCAGGGGAGATGAGTTTCCCGCGGTGATTACCCCGTCCTTCTTGAAGACCGGCTTGAGATCAGCAATGCCTTCCAGGGTCGCATCATGCCGCACGGCCTGGTCTTTGTCCACGGTCATGACCGTGCCGTCATCCTGCTCGGCTTCAATAGCGAGAATCTCGTCATCAAAGAAGCCCTCGGCTTGGGCCTTGGCAGCCAGTTGATGAGACCGAGCGCCCCAGCGGTCCATGTCCTCCTTGGTAAACTCTGTCTGAGAAAAGAGCTTTTCTGCAGTGAGTCCCATGTTCAGGGCGGTCATCATATTCCAATGATGGTAGGAGGGGTCGGAAAAAAGAGTCAAATTTGGGGCTACTAGCCCTCTGCCCGCCGTAGACTCCCCCATGGGTACTCGAGTCATATGTTCATATCCGGCAACGAGCACAATATCGGCGAAGTCCTGCGCGATTTCCATGAACCCGATATGAATCCCGGCCATGGCCGATCCGCACTGCTGGTCAACGAACTTAGCGGGAATAGTCTCCGGCAGGTTGGCCAGGAATACGGGAAAGCGTCCACCATAAGCCCATTGTTCACCTACAGCCGTGGCGCATCCCACCAGAAAATCATCGATCTCTTTTGGCTCGATTCCCGCCCTCTTGATGAGCTCCGGGAGCAATTTGGCTGCCAGCTCATCTCCCCTCATTTTGCAAAACCAGTCCCTGGCCGGATCGTTCGGCCGAGACCTGGATTGCGCTGTCCTCAAATACCCTGCGATTACCACCTCTTTCATTGCGAACCTCCTTGATGCGAGCTGCTTAAACCGAATCCTGGAGGCTGTTCTTGTCCTGTCGCGGAGGCTCAAGAAGCCGGCTTCCAGTACCATTCCGTAAACAGAACCAATCTGTTGATAACGATTCAGCCGGTGTAGAGACCGTCAACTAATTCGGGTAGAAGGTCTTACCCGACCCGGCCATCTCTTTGATCAGGCTTGCCGGTTTGAAGCGGGGGCCGTATTGCTTCTCCAGCTCCAGAAGCTTTTCATAGGCGTTTCTAAGGCCCCAGTGGTCGGCATAGCGAAGGATACCGCCCCGATATGGCGGAAAGCCGGTTCCGTAAATCATGGCCAGGTCCATGTCCTGGGGCCGGTCGCAAATGCCCTCCTCAGTCATAAGCGCCGCCTCGTTAGTGCCGAGGGCCAACATGGCATCCACAATTTCTTGTTGCGACATCTTCTTGGGGCTGATGTTGTTTTCCTTCAAATACTGCTGCACCACTTCTGTGACCTTGGGATTTGGGATCGGCTTTTCACCGCTGTAATCGAAGTATCCAGCGCCGGTCTTTCGTCCGTAACAACCGGTCTGGTAAATACGCTCGGTAAGTGGATGAACCGTATAGCGTTCTCCCAATCTCTGCTCAAATGTTCTGTTGACGTGGTAGTTGATGTCGATTCCGGTGAGGTCTGAGAGGGTTGCTGGGCCCATGGGCATGCCGAAATCAACCATGGCCTCTTCAATGAGGGCGCCATCCACGCCGTCAGCTAGCAGAAAGACAGCACCTCCAATCAGACCACCAAGCTGCCGGGAAACGTAGAAGCCGGGCCCATCATTCACTACGATGGGAATCTTTCTTATGGCTCGGGCGAAGGCCACACTGGTGGACAGGGTCTGATCAGAGGTCTTTTTCGCACAGATGACCTCAAGGAGCTGCATCCGATGAGCAGGATTAAAGAAATGCAGCCCAATCGTTCGGCTGGGATCAGCAAGGATCGATGCCATCTCCGTGACGGGTAGTGCCGAGGTGTTTGTCCCGAAGACCACATCCGGGCGGCAAATGGCCTCCATCCTCTTCCAGATATCCTGTTTGATTTTCATGTCCTCCACGACCGCTTCAATCACCAGGTCCATCTCTCTCAAATCCCCCAGGTCTGTGGTTGTGGTAAGGTGCTCCTGCATCAGCCGGCCCAAACCTGCTTCGGTCATTTCCCCTTGCTTGATGGGGTAGCCAAAGGTTGTGCGAAGGGCAGCCAACCCTTTTTCGATTGCCTCGTCGTTAATATCCCAGAGCACTGCCTCAAAACCGTTATTTATGAGCAGGTTGATGATGCCGGAACCCATGACACCACCGCCCAGAAGACCCACCTTCTTGAGCTTTGCAGGCTCGATTCCCTGAATGCGAGGCAGCTTGCCTGCTGCCCTTGTGTTAAGGAAAATGCCCATGAGATTCTTTGCAATGTGGGAGATAGCGCACTCGGAGAACAGCTCCACCTCCCTTTCGATATCGGCTTCAATATCATAGCTCAGGCCTCTGCCGATCGCTTCAATGGCCTTGAATGGCGCGATATAGCCCTTGGCTTTCATGGTCGCCATCACCTTGGCGGCATTTACCATGGACTTTTTCTCAGCCGCACTGGGAAGCCGGTCAATTCTGTTCCGGGTCATCCGCATTTCCAACTTCAACTCGCCCGAGATAAATCGCTGGGCCGCTTTCAACGCGGTCTTCAAGAGGTTTTCCTGGTCCACCAGCTCGTCCACAAGCCCTTGCATATGGGCCTTCTGAGCATTGATGGGCTTACCGGCGGTAATCATCTCCAGGGCATTGTAAAGACCCACGAGACGAGGCAGTCGCTGGGTCCCGCCGGCCCCGGGTATGACGCCGATCTGCACTTCGGGCTGGCCCAGGCTGGCACCTTTGGCTGCCACGCGGTAGTGACACACCATGGCCGTCTCGAGTCCTCCACCCAGGCAGTTCCCGTTGATGGCGGCGATGACGGGCTTAGGCCCGGATTCGATACTGTTGAGGAAACGGGCTCCGTCCATAGCCACCTGAAAAATTGCATCCTTTTCCTTTACGGCATAGAGCTGCGTGATATCCGCCCCAGCGATAAAGTTCTTTCCGGTACCGGTGAGAACCACCGCTTTTATATCCTTATCCTGGAAGGCGCCGTTGATTGCCTCTCCCAATTCCCGGCTGAACCCAGGCGACATCTGGTTGACGGGGGGATTGTTCATAAAGAGGACCGCCACACCATCCTTAATTTCTACCTTTATGGTCTTGTAATCCGTCTCCATGATCTTCATCTCCCTTTGTTTGGGTTTTTGCTGGAGTGCTGAGCGGAGATACCTACCGCTTTTCATCGCTTGCCTGGATTTTTCACCGCAGGGGCACAGCCCCTTTGAGCAAAACTCGGATCTTTGGCCGAACAGCTTTGCCATTGAGCATGCAAGACAAGACTAGCAATATATCCCGGCCAGGGCAAGCTAGTATACGAGTTCATCGGTGGCAAACCTTTAGGAAATCGTAATCTCTGCGAGTCGTGAGGCCAAATCCTCGATGAATGATCGATTCTCGAGTTTTTGTATCCATGATTGAGGTATCGATGTAATACCCAAATAGGCGCCGGAAATAGCGCAGGCCATGGCGCCCAGGGTGTCGCGGTCTCCTCCATGGAGTACGGCGCAGAACAGGCAGTCCTCGAATGATCTGGGATGGCGCAGGAATGAGTAGAGGGCAAAGGGCAGGGATTCGTGCACGGCAACGGTACGGCCCAGCTGCCGGGCTGCGACCGATGGATGGGTCTGGCCGAAAACGAGATCCCCAACATCTCGGATCTTATTTCTCATCTCGGAGGTCCTGGCAAAGCCGAGTAAGTCCTGTACAAAGGCATCGGAGGGGAAGGTATCGTCGGGGTCACGTTGCACTGCAAGGGCAACGGCCTTTGATTGTACCGCCGCACCGTCTATGCCGAGGGGATGTGCATGGGTAACGACGGCAGACACGCGTGCCATCTCATAAAGGTCCGGAGAGCCGTGAAAAAAAAGGCCTACGGGAACAACCCTCATTGCCGATCCATTGCCAAAGGAACCCGATCCTCCAAAGAGCCTTTGCGCAGCCTCGACATACGTGATGCCCAGTTCCTCTACCATGGAGAATACAGTCGGCGGTCCCGAGGCGTAACCACGCCATGGTTCGCGCTTGAAATTCTCCCTGAATGTTCCTCCCAGATCCTGTTCATCGAGGCAGGCCGTTTTCAGGATTGATTCGGCAATACCGATGGACATGGCGGTATCGTCGGTATAGCGGTATGTCTCCAGTTGTTCCAGATTAGCGCAAAGGGGTTCCTTATTGGGATGAAAGAACGCCAGTTCACCAATGGCGTCACCGAGGGCGCTTCCAATCATGCCACCCAGGTATTTTTCCTTTATGTCAGCCATAATTCTTACCTGTTTCATAAACCATAGCATACCGTCGTCGGCCCAACCAGTTATTTCACCGTGGTAGCCCGGTAAGAATCGAATTGTGGCCCATTAGAAACGGAACACAAAAAACAGAACAATCCTTGACATTAGAGATTGTTTCAAATATTGTTCCCGGTTAAGGTGACAAAACCCAAAAAAAGAAAGGAGGTTTCTATGACTAGCGATCGGGAGAACGACGGGTATGGAATCACGGTTTTTAGACCGGGAACCCCACCGGGCGTGAAAGGGAGGGGAATAATCTTTTTCATTATTCTTTGCCTGATCATCCTGATTCAGGCCTTCTATTTTCTGTTTGCTAATTCGGTCGAACCATTCGTATTGGGAATGCCTTTTAGCATGTTCTTCATCGTGCTTTTCATTGCAATTGAATTTGTAGCGCTTCTGATCCTTTACTTCGCTGAAGCGAAGGATGTCGCGGAAGGAGGTGGTTCCTAATGTCATGGATCACGGTTACCATAATAATCTTCATCTATCTGTTGTTTATTCTGTTTCTGGGATCCTCGGCAGGCCGTGGCAGGGAAAGCTCTGTTGTTGAATATATTGCGGCCAGCAGGAACCTCGGTTTTTTTGTGATGTACTTCTTGATGGGAGGTGCTATTTTTAGCGCCTTTGCCTACCTGGGCGGACCTGGGTGGGCCTACTCCAAGGGAGCGGCCTCTCTTTACATCTTAGGGTACTGCGCTCTGGGCCTGGTCCCGTGGTGGTTATGGGGCCCCCGAGCGCTCCGCGCCGGCCGAAAATTCAACTACGTGACCCAAGCGCAGCTCTTTGCTGATCGGTTCCAATCCAAGGCCTTGTCTGTGATCATTGCGATCGTTTCCGTCTTGGCCTTTATCCAGTATATTACGTTGCAGATGAAGGGCAGCGCCTATATTTTTGAGGTCGGCTCAGGAGGACGCATACCGTTTTGGGCCGGAGCGCTCATCGCCTACGTGGTGGTTGTCATTTATGTCTTGTACGGCGGTGTCCGCGGCGTGGCGTGGACCAACGTCTTTCAGGGCGCCTTTATGATTGTCATTGCCTGGATACTGGGGCTCTACTTTGCCTACAAGCTTTATGGCGGGCCGTCGGAGATGTTTCGGCAGATCATGGAGGCCAAGCCAACCCATCTCTTTGTCGGTCCCGGGACAAAAATGAGCTTTGCCGGGTTCAGTAGTGCGCTGCTGGTGTCGGTGCTGGGATTTGCCATGTGGCCTCATCTGTTTATGAAGGCGTACACAGCGCAGAGCGAAAAGGTGCTCAAGCAAACCATCGTTATGTATCCCACCTTCGCCATCTTTATGGTACCGGTGCTCTTTATCGGGTTTGCCGGGATTATGCAGGTGACCCCCGATGCGTTGGGGGCTCCTGATCGGATCTTACCGTGGATGTTTATGCACCTGAAGTTTCCTGCTGTCATCGTAGGATTGGTTCTGGCCGCAGCCCTTGCCGCCGCCATGTCCACTCAGGACACCATCACCCACGCGGCGGGTTCTATCTTCGCTCAGGATCTTGTGGAGCCCTTGAAAAAGGAAAAGCATACGGACAAAGAGGCAACCCGGTGGATCCGGATTTCCGTAGTGGGATTCGGGGCGGTCTCGTATCTGGTCGCCATCTTTGGTGGGCAGACATTGGTTTCGCTGTTGTTGGGGGCTTACGGATCTATCGTTCAGCTGCTCCCGTTGGCTGTGGCAACATTCTTCTGGCCGAGGGCAACAAAAGCCGGGGCAATCTGTGGAGTCCTTGTAGGTGTGCTCTACAATTTTGGGATCGTGCTCAATGTCATCCCGGAGTTTTGGGGCATCCATGCAGGAATCCAGGGTTTGGTCCTCAATTTTATCGTTCTGATCGTTGTCTCCCTGCTCACCAAGCCCATGGATAGGGAACACGTGCGTAAGTTTGTCACCTTGTAAGCTGCCGGCGGGATGAAGGGAAACCTCATCCCGCCCGGCTATCGTTCATTCTGCAGCCCAATGGTTTGTTTCAATTTGAACAGTGCCTGGAGTATGTTGGTATTTCACATCTGAAAGGGGTGAGGGTTGCCCCCGGATAACCGGCATATGGGTCCTCCGAGACCACGACCCAGGCAGCCCAGGCGAACACTCCCCTTTATACAAACTAAGTCCTGAGGGCTTCGACTGAGACGTGTCGACGAGCCCTTCGGCTTGAGCTCAGGTCGAAAGCTCACGTCGAGTCGCTCAGCCGATGTCTAAATAAGTTCGTCCTCGACATTTTGAGTCGAAGGACTCCGTGCCGTCCGTTTCGAGACAACCTCAAATATCTGGAGGTAACTCTATGATGGATTTTGCCAAACTCGTGCGTGAACAGAAAGACCTTATCACTAAAGTGCGTCGAGACCTGCATCTGATTCCGGAACCTGCTTACACGGAAAAGAAAACCGCTGCCTACGTAGCGGAATACCTGAAGAAAGAGGGGCTTGAAGTGCAGACGGGAATTGCTCAAACCGGCGTCGTGGGCTTGATGAAGCTCACTGGTCCCGGCAAGACCCTGATGATCCGATCCGACATGGACGCCCTTCCTGTTACCGAAGCAACCGGCCTTCCTTTTGCTTCAACGCACGAGGGGGTGATGCATGCATGCGGTCATGACGGGCACATGGCCATGGTACTGGGTACTGCAACGATCCTGAACAAGGTTAAGGATACGTTGCACGGGAACATCAAGTTCTTGTTTCAGCCTGCTGAAGAGGGCCCTGGAGGGGCTAAACCCATGATCGAGGCAGGTGTTATGGAAAATCCCCACGTGGATTTTTCCGTAGGATGTCATGTGTGGCCTGCTATACCTGAGAAGACCATAGGAGTAAAGGCCGGTCGCCTTATGGCGGCCATGGATCGCTTTGACATCAGAATTATCGGGAAAGGGGGCCACGGTGCCATGCCCCATCTATGCGTGGATGCGCTGGAGGTGGGTACCCAGGTCGTTAATGCACTGCAACGCATTGCAAGCCGGCAGATGAATCCCTTGAGCCCAACAGTCGTTACCGTCGGCAGTTTCCAGGCCGGCACCACCTTTAACGTTATCCCCGGGGAAGCCGAGATGTGCGGTACGACAAGGACGTTTGATCGAGATATTTGGAACTCCTGGCCCGAGCGCGTTGAAAAGATTGTTCGTGGCGTGTGCGAGTCAATGGGTGCAGAGTACGAATTGAAATATACACAAGGATATCCGCCATTGCTGAATGATGAATCGATGGCTGAAGTGGTTCGCAAATGCGCAAGAGATGTCGTGGGCGAAGAGGGGGTCATTGAACCCGAGCAGACGATGGGTGGTGAGGATATGGCGTTCTACCTGGAAAAGTCAAAAGGGTGTTTCTTCTTCCTCGGTGTGGGGCGTGAGGGATGTGCCGCCCTTCACAACCCGAAATTCGACTTGAATGAAGATGTCCTCTTGACAGGTGTTGAGATCTATTGCCGCATTGCCCTCGAATTGCTGGGGTAGATGTGTTCGGTCAGATTATGTACACCAACTATGCATTCAGTTTGATCATTTGAGTTTTGAAAATTGAAAATTTGTTTCGGCCTGCCCTGGCGCGACATTGTTGGAATACACTATGATCGTTACAGTATTTCGTAAGTAAGCTCTTTATACTCATGCTTTGCAAACCAGCCTGCCCTGGCGCTATATGCTCTAACCAGCCTGCCAGGTCTATAATGAGCTATGTGCTTGGAACATAACATTAAGCTTATAAGCCAGGTCTGGGCCAGGGATTTCGATATTCGGATTTCGAATTTAACATTCCGATTTTTATGGGATGTTCTCAATATTAAAATATGTTTTACCAGAAAAAGCACAAATCTTATTTTTAAGTGCCTGTCAGGCCTATGGATCTACTTGTTAGAGTAAGAGAGATTAAGGGAACGTGCCCTGTTTACAGTCCTGGAGATTCGATCGTTATACGGGACGGCTATGTCCTCGACACCTCGAAGAGCGCCCGTGTCTGCATGCACTCCCTGGCCTCCCTGATGCCCTATTACGTTGCCCTCTCCCGGGGGATCCGACCGGAGACCCTGGGCCTGTCAGGGCCCAAAGAGGGTGTGGCGTACCTCCAGTGTCTGGACCCCTGCGAGCTGACCGGTGGCGGAACAGTTGTCTTTGAGATCTCCGTTGAGGATAGAGCCCATCCCTGATAATTCATATCCAATGTGCCCCAGGTTTACGTAACAAAAGCGTGCTATTGCTGAATCGATTATTGCCTTGAATCCGCAAAACAGTGATGCGTATTTATTCTGCTTGAGTTGCTACTGATGAGGGATATGGATATCTTTTTTTGCACCGAACTGGGCAGGTGCTTTAAGCCTGCTCTTTCCCGATGATCCAGGCGGGCGCCTGCCCCCACCTAAGCTCTATAGATTTAAAGAAGTGGGATTTACCTTTAAAGCAGCACGCCCGCCTCTATCTGCAGCATAAGCGAGCATAACAGCATGGGCTTCTTCGGTGTCAAAAAAAGACATCCATATCCCTCGGGCCAGCCTAGTTACGGAGCTAAAGCAATAATCGAATTGCTGAATTATCATTGACATCCGCGTGAATCGGTTCTATAAGGACACCTGCGACTCTATTCACCGCATATATCTTGTAACCGTAAAAGGAGTACCATGCCGAACTGGTGTAAACAGTATTGTCCGGAGCAGACATTGCATATGATAATGTCCCGGGCTTGGTCTGGCGCCAGTTCGGGAATCATGAAGAAATAGGTTTTCCCTGGCAAATCGACCGACCGAGCCCAAGTGTGCAGCCCTCGCACTTGGGTTTTTTTGTTTGTAAATCAAGGTAACGATAGGTGCCGTTAAACACAGTACATGTAGTATGTCTCCAATCCACCAGGATATGATCACAGGTGGGTTGCAATGGATACATATGAAAACCGCTGAATCGTTACCAAGGGATATCAGACGCATGGAGGAGCGAACATGGCAAAACCGAAAAGCACAAAAACCATTGAAGAGATCAACCAAAAGATCAGGAACAGCAGGGTAGTGGTGGTAACTGCCGATGAGATGTCGGATATAGTAAAACGCGCGGGTCCGGAAAGGGCCGCACGAGAGGTGGATGTGGTAACCACAGGGACCTTTGCGCCCATGTGTTCTTCAGGCGCGTTTATCAACTTCGGTCACACCAAACCCGCGATCAAGGCAGCCAAGGTCTGGTTGAACAATGTGCCCGCCTATGCAGGGCTTGCAGCCGTTGATATCTACATCGGGGCAACGGAACCTGCAGAGGATGACCCGCTCAACCGTGTGCACCCGGGCGAGTTCAGGTATGGCGGAGGTCATGTCATCCAAGATCTGATCGCCGGCAAGAGGGTCACGCTGAGGGCCACTGCATACGGTACTGACTGTTATCCAAACAAGGAGGTGGAACAAAAGGTTACCCTCTCAGATCTCCCGTATGCAATGCTCCTGAATCCAAGAAACGCGTACCAGAACTACCCGTGTGCGATTAACCTCTCCAAAAAGACCGTCTATACCTATATGGGAGTATTAAACCCGATGGCAGGCAATGCCAACTATTCTACGTCGGGGCACCTGAGTCCCCTCTTTAACGACCCGTACTACCACACCATTGGCATGGGTACGAGGATCTTCCTGGGTGGGGCTCAGGGCTATGTGATCGGGCCCGGCACACAGCATAATCCGCATGTGGAGCGGGGAGCAAATGGCGTCCCCATACGGCAGGGTGGCACACTCATGGTGATGGGAAATCTCAAGGAAATGAATCCTCGTTACCTTGTAGGCGTCAGCATCCTGGGATACGGATGTTCATTAGCAGTGGGGTTGGGTATCCCCATTCCAGTTCTGAATGAGCAGATCGCCCGTCACACCGGTGTCTCTGACGAAGAGATCTTCACCCAAATAATCGATTATGGAAACGACTACCCTAAGGGAAAGGCAGTCAGTCTGGGACAGGTAAGCTATGCGGAACTGAAGAGCGGAACCATACACTTCAACGGACAGGAAGTACTCACGGCCCCCGTCTCTTCGTACACGAGGGCTCTGGAGATTGCTCGTGCCCTCAAAGACTGGATCGATAAGGGTGAATTTCTCTTGACCGAACCCCAGGAATTGCTCCCGCGATAATGAGGAAAACGCTCCGACCCACAAAATCATCACAATTGAAGGAAACGCCGCTCAATAGCCGCCACAACCTCTTGCGGTCGAGTCATCGTGGGAGCGTGTCCCACCCCCTCAAGGACTACCAGTTCAGCGCCGGGAATGGCTCGTGCCATCTGCTCACCGATCTTCAGGGGCACAATGGCATCTTGCCTTCCGTGAATCACAAGGGTCGGAACGGTGATATCGGCGAGGGCGAGGCTGAATCCTCGCTCGTAGGCGCTCTCAAGCAACCGGGCCGCTGCCTCTGGCTCCGCGCGGAGAAGGATGTGGCGGCCCCAGCGGCGTATGTGATCGCTCCGGGGCTCAGGTACACAGGCGTCTACAAAGGTCTTGATGGTCGCGGAGAAGTCTGCACGGCTCCCGTCCACCAGTGGCTTTGCCGTTTCAACCGTGACGGCCGGGGCAGCGCTGATGAGCGCAAGGCCTTCAAAACGATCGGGCCGGCGCAACGCAGCCATGAGGGCGATGAGACCGCCGGCCGATTCCGCCCCCAACACACACCTCTCGATGCTGAGGGCATCCATGAGGGCGAAGAGATCATCGACCAGCGTTTCCGGTGTGATGGTCTCAGGCGGTACCGGACTCTCACCTGCACCTCGATGATCGTAGCTCACGCATCGCCAAGCGGTGCTCATGAGTTCGAAGGGCTGCTGCCACAACTCCCAACTGCCGATCCAGCCGCTGAGGCCGAGGAAGGTTCGCGGCCCAGCCCCGAATGACACGGTGTTGAACCGACAGCCGTTGACTTCGATAAACATCTCTCTTACCCCTTTAACTTGATAATTCCCTGCTTGCTGCAGGGTTACGACATAGTGCCTCCCCCATCAAGGGGGAGGCCTGCCCTGTTAAATCGGGTAATTGAGACTTCAGTAAGGAAAATAGACAGTTACGAAACAAATAGGTCACAAGTTTCTTCCATCTTTATTTAACAGGGATAAGTGGGGGTGATAAAATGTTTGGTCACCCTCCCGTTTACCTGCCTGAAGTCTGGCGGGTTGATCCCTCCCATTAAGGGACGGGGCTTTGCTATTGGATACCCTGCAGCTTGTCGAAGCGAAGAGTAGATCCCGACAAATCGGGGCTGCAGGGTGGTTCATTCCCTTATGATACGGCAGTGAAACGTACAATTATGACGAAGGTAGATAGGTTTCTTCTAACGTGACAACCTGTTTCCGGCTCCGCCTCACCTGAACAAATCGCGCCCTGATGAATTAGTATTCGATTCCGTCTGGTCTTCAAAGGATTACATAACCAAAGGTGTAAGTTCAATATTATAAAGTGGTACGCTGATAAAAAAGTAACTTCAGTCTTTTCCGGCTCATCATTTTTTGATAATTTATGAGAACCCCACAGATCTATACAGGTCTATAAGAATATCCGACCCAGCGATAATCCAAGTATTTAACAACGCCCCCCATTCACAGCTCTCAATCCCATAGCGGATGCTGAAGAAGTGCCGAATGTAAAGCGGCATATTACGTTGCTTTCGGAATCAACGTCCCCTTCGTCATTCAATACTTTTGGCGTACCCTCTGATGATCTTGCAATCGAGAATCAAGACGGCCGGTATGTAATGGCTATTACGCACGGAAAAGCTCCCCAAGGAGATTAGGCGATAACAGGAAATCCTTGCAGTGCCAGCCCGATCTCAAAATAAAGTTTGATCTGGGTTGCCGTTGTGGTGTATGATTTAACAATATGGACAACCGGGGGACTAAAAATGGAAAGGAGGTGTTAGATCTAAAGGGGCTGTTGCCCAAACAGCAACTCCGCTGCAGCGAATATTAAAGAATTTTTGGTAACCATTCTTGATGACTTCGTAAAAAGTCGGAAATGACCATTTTCCGTCATTCCGGCGAAAGCCGGAATCCAGTTTTTTCAGTTAGTTACAGAGTTCCTGGACTCCGGTTTTCACCGGAGTGACGACTTTTTACGAGACCATCATTCTTGGCGAAGCGAAAGAAGAGCAATTTCCGCTGTTCGAGCCCGCAGGGCGAGTTTGGAAATTGCCTGAAGCGAGCCTTAGAATGGTCAAAAAGTATTTTTAAAGAGCAAAAGGGGATTTGAGCAATAGCCCGTAAGGGCCTGATATTTCTACTAACCAAGAAAGGGGGACACGGTATGTATTTCAAAAAGATCTTCATACTTATAGCTTTAAGCCTGGCCATTGGATTTTTTGGTTGTGGTGAGAGGAAGGTGGAGGCGCCCACACAGGAGCGAATCACAAAGAATTTGGTTCCACCGAAGGCTGAGGTTGAGGGCGAGAATTTTCTTATAGTGCTTAGCGACCTTAAAGTCACCACGATTGAAGACATAACTTCTAAAGAGATCGTCGAAACCCCGAAGCTCACGGGTCACATCGTAATAACCAACAAATCGAAAGGTATGCTGGATATCCAAGGGGTCACCGTTGCATACTTGGACCAAGCTGGGAAGCCAATCGATTTTGAATCTGGAGAGAAAATTGCGACAGCTTCTCTGTACTTGAGGATTACCAAGCCTGAGCAAACTACCGAAGGGTCTTTGGATGTCACAATCCCAAGGAAGGCTATCAAGGAAAAGGCATTAGGAAAGCTAGAAATCAGCCTGGTCTACATCCCGTCCCCTCTTAACCGAGAGACTATTGCTTTCCCTGAAGAGATTGAATAGTCCGTTACCAATCGGTAGATAGGTATAAGCGGGACGCTGATAAAAAAGTAACTTCAGTCTTTTCCGGTTCATCATTTTTTGATAATTTATGAGAACCCCACAGATCTATACAGGTCTATAAGAATATCCGACCCAGCGATAATCTAAGTATTTAACAGCGCTCCCCATTCACAGCTCTCAATCCCAGAGCGGATGCTGAAGAATTGCCGAATGTAAAACGGCATATCAAGTTGCTTTCGGAATCAACGTCCCCTTCTTCATAAGGTACCAATTATTGGAGAGGCAACAGGTGGGATCTGAGGTTTTCCTTCTTTGTCTCTATGCCAAGTTTCTTCCTTATATTTTTTCTATGAGTCTCAATCGTCCGGGGGGATAAAACCATAACTTCTGCTATCTCCTTGGTGGTTCTGCCCTCCTTTATGAAATGTGCTACCCGGAGCTGTGTGGAAGTCAGGTTTACATATTTAGCTGATAGGTTGTGCAAGAATGGGGAGATAACGTCATTGAGATTTGACTCAAGCATAGCCATGTAGGCCATTTGTTCGGGGTCCAATCGCCTCTTTTTCACTTCTTCCAGAAAAGGATTGACCAGTTGCTTCACGTTGACCACTATCTTTTCTTCAAGCTCTGTCTTGTCATCATCCGTTCTCTTGAGTAAGACCCTCAAGGCAGCATTTACTTCCTCAAGGCTATAGGTCTTAATCTTTAACTCCGCGTCTCGTTCTCTCAGTGCTTTCTCTGCCCACTTGCGCGCGGAGATGTCCACTATCACCTCAACTGACGACCTGGTCCCATCGGGATTCTGTATCGGTGTAGCGAGTACTTCATAATCTCGTCCATCTGCTCCTATCAGTTCAGTACGCTCTACCCTATTACTCTCAATGGCCCTCCTCATGGGGCAATCTGAACAGGGCTTGTCCCTGGCTCTGTATTCTTTATAGCAAAGCTTTCCTCTACAATCACCGAATCGATCAAGCAGGAATTTGTTTTGAAATTGGACCCTGTAGTCCTTAGTTACAATATCTATCCCACTCGGCATGGAGTTTACAATGAAGTCCACCTTGCTCTTTTCTGCCTCCAGTTCCTCCGCCATCTGTTTGCAGCTGGTTTCTGATGTCTCCACCTCAGCAACCCGCTGGCGCAGTTCTACCAATTCCTGTATGAGCAACTCTTTTGTTTTTTCTTCATTTTTCATTTTGTGAGAATTTGGGGCCAGGACTTGAATAGTGAATACCTGCGACTACTGAAGTGCTTCCTACATCTACGGTTGGTGAGGAGTTCTGCTTCAGGAAGCAAAACGATGCTGAGCAATTCAAAAAGCAAAGCCTGATCCCCCCTTCAGAATCCAAGCACACTTAGACTAAGAGCGGTCCCCGTGTTCCCTTTTGATGGGGGCCCCATTTTCATTGTTGGCGAAATAAACTTATAATCTTATGCACGTCCCAAATTTCACAGAAAATTACACTATAAGTGAAATAAAATGTTTGTTTGTATTATCAATTAAACCGGCACAACTACGGCCCCTCTGGCCTCGTTGACAAAGGTAAGTTGTATAGTGTGTAACACAATATAATGCAATATTATCAATTAGGTATCTTCCTAGAACTTTTAAGTCCAAAACTTTGTATACCTATGAATGATCCATCTTTGCGGTCATTCAAATTGGAGTTGATCAAAAAATATTTTACACTATAAAAACAAAACTTGACAATATTTTCAGTATTATTTAAATAAAAAACATGAAGGATCCAGACGCCACATTCCGGGGTGCAATAATTCGGAGGGCGAGGAAGGCCCAAAAAATGAACCTTGTAAACCTAGCTGAAAAGACCGGAGTGAGTCTCAGCTTTTTGAGTCAAGTGGAAAGAGGTATTATCAATCCATCAATTAATTCCCTTCGAAGAATCGCTCTGGCCCTTGGTACACCTGTCAGTCATTTTTTCGATGAATCAGCCTCAACGAATGGACCGGTTGTAAGAAAAGACGAAAGAAAAGTTCTCGTCAATAAAGATTCTCGATTAATCTACCAGCTGCTATCCGTAAATCACAATCATCGCATTGAATTTCTTCTTAGCAAATTGGAGATTGGGGCGATTAGTGCTGAATCTTCTATGGCCCATAAAGGAGATGAAGCTGCTCTTGTACTTCAAGGAGAATGTAGGATCGAACTTGGGGATGATAAATATGACCTAAAAGAGGGAGACTCGATATATATAACTGAGAACACACCACATCGGTTCACAAATACTGGTGGCGTACCTTTGGTCATCGTTTCAGCGATATCGCCCCCCGGTTTTTGAAAGATAAGGAGCAATAATCCATGGCTGATGCAAAAAGAGATGACTTGGTTCAGATCCATAAAATCATCTTGGAACCCGATCAAAGACCCGATAATCTTCCTGCTTGCACCAAGTCCGTACCTTATGAATGCTGGATTAAGGGTTTTCTTGTAGATGAAAATGCGAATATAGGGGATGAAGTTACGATCCAAACATTTATTGGTAGAGAGATATCGGGAATCCTTTATCAGGTTAACCCCGTTTATGATCATAATTTTGGAGAACCCCAGAAGGAACTTCTATCAATTGGTAATGAAGTTAGAAACAATTAGAAAGAACTTAAAAGGATCATAAGGGGAAGATTGGATGGATATTAGCTATTCAGCAGTCATGTCAAGGAAGAAAGATATCTTAAGGAATGCAACGGGTATTGACTATGAGAAGTTTGAGATATCCCCTATTGCTTTCGATTACGAAGGACTGATAAATTCCTGCCAATATTCTTTGGAAGATGCACAAAGAGTATTAGAAGAAACAGGAGTCGGCAAAACACCCTTAGTAGAACTAAAAAACATAACAGAACTTGTCCGATCAATTTCACCTCCAGGAAAAGGAGGACGGATTTTTGTCAAGGATGAGGCGGCCAATCCGAGTGGAAGTTTTAAGGATCGTCGGGCAGCCTTATCTGTCTATCATGGGAAAAAGTTAGGGTACAAAGGAGTGGTAACTGCCAGTTCAGGGAACTACGGTGCTGCGGTAGCCTCCCAAGCTGCCAAACGTGGTCTGAAAACTATTATTCTTCAAGAGGTATACGACAGTAGGAAAGTGGGACAACCAGAGATACTTGAAAAGACAAGAGCTTGTGAGGCTTATGGTGCGGAAGTTTGGCAGTTAACCGTGGGGCCAGAACTTTTTTATATTATGCTCCGAGTTTTGGAAGAAACAGAATTTTTCAGTGCTTCGCTGTATATTCCCACTAGCATAATGGGCATTGAGACCTTGGGGTACGAATTGGCGCAGCAGACTTTTCAACGGGAAGGCCGATTTCCCGATATGGTAGCAGTGACCCATGCAGGAGGAGGTAATGTAACGGGAACAGCCCGGGGATTGAAGAAGGCTGGGAGCCACGACACCGTTGTTGTTGGTGTCTCGGTGGATCTTCGAGGGCTCCATATGGCGAGTGATGTGGATTTTAATCGAAAATCTTTCACTACTGGGCATACGGGTTTTGGCATACCTTTTCTCACGCGGCCTGATAGAACAGATGTACCCAGAAACTGCGCTCGTGGTCTTCGCTATCTTGATCGCTACGTTTTGATCAGCCAGGGTGAGGTCTTTTATACAACTGAGCTGTTGGCAAAGCTGGAAGGGATGGAAAGAGGACCCGCAGGAAACACCTCCTTGGCCGGAGCTATTCCTATTGCAAGAGAAATGGATAGGGATGAAATCCTGGTAGTTCAGGAAACAGAACACACGGCTGCTGGAAAATTGCCCTCTTCTCAGCTCACCTTCGCAAGAGAAAATGGGATCGAGGTGCGAAGAGGAAATCCCGAAGAGAATGTTCCCGGAAAGGCAATCGTCATTCCTGAAGAGGCTGATCAAATGAGAGTGGAAGATTTCGATATACGGAAGATCCGTCTCTCATATATTGAAAATGCTATCAAGATAGCAAAAGGCTATGTACCCACGAGCGAAGACAATCTGTTTCTCGCTGAGGATTCAAAGAGTTCACTCGATTTCGTCCGTGAGGCCTTGGAGTCATTGAAAACCAATGTGACAGAAACGACCTAGATTCTTGCTCGACAAAGAGAAAGACAATTCATCCAAGGTGAAAACAAACAGGAATGTAAGAAGATTAACAAGAGCAATCATAGATCTCAAAGCCATATCCCATAATATTGCCGAAATTCGAAGAAGGATAGGAAACAAGAGGGATTTGATGGCAGTGGTAAAGGCCGATGGATATGGCCACGGTGCGGTGGAAGTCGCCTTGTCAGCCCTTGAAAGCGGGGCTAACTGTCTCGGTGTTGCCCTGCCTGAGGGGGGGGGGAAACAGTTAAGAAAAGCGGGTATTAAGGCCCCTATTCTTATCCTGGGTTTGATTCAACCTGATGAGGCCAATAAGGTAATAGATCTCGGACTGGAGCAAACAGTCTGCACTCTTGAACTTGCACTGGCCTTGGATCAGGAGGCCCGTAAGGCATCGGCTAAGGTTAATGTGCACATAAAGGTTGATACCGGAATGGGACGGATTGGAGTAGCAGCAGAGGATGCTCTGGAGCTTATAAGAAAGGTTAGCCGGTATAAGAACCTGAAAGTAAAAGGCCTATTTAGCCATTTCCCTTCTGCTGATGGGACGGACAAGGTCTTTACAAAAAAACAAATTGAGATCTTTAACTGCCTGGTCCGACAAATTGAGGATTCCGGATTCAAAATACCCAAACGGCACATTGCCAATAGTGCTGCCATATTGGACTTCCCTGAGTCTTATTTTGACCTCGTAAGGCCGGGGATCATGATATATGGTTTATATCCATCTATGCATGTGAGCCGGAGCATTAGATTGAAACCGGCGATGACACTAAAAACAAACGTGACATTCGTGAAATCCGTCCCACCCGGTACTCCTATCAGTTACGGGGGGACTTATCGCACAAAAAGGGAGACCGTAGTGGCAACCCTTCCTGTAGGATATGCTGATGGATACAACAGGTTATTGTCTAATCAAGGAAGATGGTCTCGTAAAAAGTCGTCACTCCGGTGAAAACCGGAGTCCAGGACCTCTGTAACTAACTGAAAAGACTGGATTCCGGCTTTCGCCGGAATGACGGAAAATGGTCATTTCCGACTTTTTACGAAGTCATCAAGGAAGCGTGTTGATCAGAGGCCGGCGAGTACCATTGATCGGCCGTGTTTGCATGGATATGTGCATGGTAGACGTTTCAGGGATAGAAACTATCCGATCGGGAGATGAAGCGATTCTTTTCGGTGAAAATCCGCCTGTGGACGAAGTCGCGGAAAAGATCGGCACAATCGATTATGAAGTAGTCTGCGACGTGGGTGGAAGGGTACCCCGGATCTATGTTCAGTAATGGTGGCGAGAAGAGCAGGTCTTTTCTAATGCCTGAAGCGCCGGATTTGATTCTGGAAAAACAATAATTCTTTAGAAGGAGAGGAGTAAAATGAAGACTCGTGAATGGCTTATGAGTGAAGAAGATTTACTTTATGTGGATGTTGATTCTTACGAGGATCTTTCTCCACAGGAAAAGGAAAATTTGAAGCTTGTTATTACGGAACTGAAGGGATGGACCAATCAGGACGTCGATCAAGTTCTTTCAGTCATGGCCGAGGATGGTGTGTATTACGATATCACCATGCAACCGGCCGTTGGACATGATGGTATCCGGGAATTCGGTGACGGTTGGGTCAATGCCGTTCCGGATTTTAAGGCTTACACGGAGGCCTACGTGGTTCAGGGGAACAAGGTTGTCACTATGGGCAGGATCAGTGGTACGATTAAAAAAGAATTCTTCGGCATGCCGGTAACCGGCAAGAGATTCGACTGTCAATTCTGCCAGTTTGCCCTGATCGAAAATGGAAAAATAAAATATGTGAGAGACCATTGGAATTTTGTAGATATGTTTCACCAGCTAGGGTGGGATTGTGCCACTCTGAACAAAAAATAAACCCATCTGGGTGGATTAGAGTGAGATTTCCTTTTCCGTCAAATAGCAGACCATTTGTCGTTCGAAGAGCTCACATATGGAGCTCTAAAGAGGTCTAGTCTTTTAATAGAAGGGAGGTGCTAAAAAGGGTTTGGCAACGGTAGATGGGAAAAACGAACATTCATTTCGAAATGGAGGGTAGGAGAATGAAAAAATTCATGACACTGCTTCTGGCCATTGTATTTGTGGTTTCTCTCATTGTTGGTGTCTCTGTGGAGAGGGCTCAGGCGGCAAAGGTGTTGAAAATCGGTACTATTTTGAATCTCACCGGCCCCATCGCATTCATCGGGCCTCTCTTTAGGAACGGCATCGTCACGGCACTCGAAGAGGTGAACTACACGGTTGGGGGTCGGAAGATCGAGTTGATCGCTGAGGACGCCGCGGCTGACATGAATGTCTGCCTGGAAAAGGCTAAAAAGCTGGTTGAGCGGGACAAGGTGAACATCATTATCGGCCCCCTCATGGGCGATGCGCACATGGCGATCGCCCCCTATCTTGCGGGCAAGAAAGTCCTGACTGCCACCTTCTATTGCGGTGACCTTGAACTGACAAAATACAAGAACTGGTTTATCTATCCAACCACCCTGGTTGGGCTGACCGCTCCAGTGGGTTACTATGCTGCTGACCTGGGTTACAAGACCATGATCACCGCAGGCACCGACTACGCGGGTGGCCGCGGGTTCATCAAGGGCATTAAGCTCGCGTTCGAACAAAGAGGGGGAAAGGTCGTCCAGGAGGTGTGGTGGCCAGTCGGCAATAAGGACTTTGGTCCTTACCTGTCAGGTCTGAAAAAGGCCGATTGCATCGGATACTTTGTTGAAGGCCCCTCGGCGGCTGAGCTCTGGATATCCCAATACCACGAATTCGGGGTGAAGATTCCCCTCCTGGGAACAACCCTGGCAGCCGATATGCCGGATCAGATCCTCTCGGAACTTGGCGACATCTGTCTGGGATTAAAGGGCCAGGCCCTCTATATGGCGACCATGGAAAACCCGGTAAACCAGAAATGGGTAAAAGCAATGACCCAACGATTCGGTCAAACACCGGGCGGCTTGGAGTCCAATTCATACGCCATTACCCTCGCCATTCTGGCTGCCCTCAAGGCAACCGGCGGGGACGACTCGTACGATAAACTGTGGCCGGCCCTGCTGAAGGTGAAAATCGATACGCCCCAGGGACCCCTGGCTGTGAGCCCGGAGGGGGTCGCCCTCACCAACGGCTACATTGCCGAAGTCAAAAAGAAGGATGGGAAGCTTTACTGGGCTCCGATCAAGACTTACGAACGAGTCGTCGACCCGAGACTGAAGTAAGTGCCAGTGTGGGGCAGGGTGGGACAAGCACCTGCCCTGCCCATTTCGGTTCGCTTCAGCGGACAAGAGAGGCTGAAAGGCGATGGATTGGTTTGTCATCAACCTGCTCAATGGCGTGTCTTATGGCATGATTCTGTTTCTCATTGCCTCCGGGATGTCGATTGTGCTGGGGGCCATGGGGACCATGAATCTTGCCCACGGTGCAATCTATATGGTTGGTGCCTATGTGGGCTGGACTGTGGCGGTCAAATGGGGGGCTACCTTTGGGGTAGGCCTGCTGGCAGGGGGCCTTTCGGCCGGGTTGGTCGGTCTGGCCATAGAGCGCGGGTTGTTGCGCCGCCTGTATAAGCAGCCGAATGAACAGGTTTTGCTGACCTTTGGTTTCGTCTACATTCTGACGAACCTCTGTCTCTGGATCTGGAGCGGATGGCCGAGAATGCCCTTTACGGCCGAGTTCCTGAAGGGGTCCTTTGAAATCCTGGGCAGGGCCTACCCCAAGGCCCGGGTGGCTGTCATCCTGATCGGGCTTATCCTGGGGGTTGGTCTGTGGTGGCTCCAGGACAGGACTCGAATGGGTGCCATTGTTCGTGCTGGGATGGATGATAAGGAAACCACCATGGGATTGGGAATCAATCTGGAGCGGGCCTTTGCGGTTATCTTCTTCATCGCTTCATTCATCGCCGGCGTAGCGGGCGTCATTGGGGCCCAGTTATTGGGGGTACGCACCTCCCTGGGTTTGGAGGTGCTGCTTCTCGCTCTGATTGTCATCATCGTCGGGGGCGTTGGGTCGATCCAGGGAGCCCTGCTCGGAGGGATTCTGATAGGGGTGATTGATTCCTTTGGGAGGGCGGTGTTTCCGCAACTGGCCATGTTCACGATGTATTTCACGATGCTCGTCGTCTTGATTGTTCGACCTGCAGGTCTTCTTGGGAGAAAAGTCTAGGAGATGGAAATAGAAAGACGCCAACCCGAACAAGGCCGGCTGCTCGGGGCGGTGCCGTATGTGGGCGCGGCTTTGATTCTTGCCATAATCCCTTTCTTCCTGTCCACGTATGGAGAAGGGCTTATGACGAGGTTTCTCATCTTTGCCCTCTTTGCCATGAGTTACAATGTCGTTTTTGGCTATGCAGGGCTCCTTTCCCTTGGACACGCCGCTTTTTTTGGGGCCGGAGGCTATACGGTGGCCCTGTTGAAGCTCCATTACAATGTCGAGCTCTTTTGGATCAGTGCGCCTCTGGGTGTCCTGGTCGCGACGTTCACTGCCGCCCTGTTCGGGATTATCGCGCTGCGGGCATCTGGTATCTACTTCCTGCTGGTGACCTTTGCTCTGGGGCAAATGCTATACAGTCTTACGTGGAACGTGAAATGGTTCAATTCTCCGGGCATGCAGGGTATTACGGGCATACTCCTGCCGGATCTCGCCATACCTGGCTTCACCCTGGACACGACCTCGTTCTATTACGTGGTTCTGTTTTTTTTCGGGATAAGCTTCCTCTTGTTATACCGTTTGGTGCGTTCGCCTTATGGACGCGCTCTCGTGGGCATCCGGGAGGATGAATCTCGAATGGAAGCCGTGGGATATGACACGTGGCTCCATAAATACACTGCCTTTGTAATTTCCGGAGCCTTTGCCGGTATCGCCGGCGTGCTGTTTACCTACTATAACTTTTTTGTTTCACCCAACCACTTCGGCATCATGACTTCTTTCTTGCCCATGGTCATGGCCATTATGGGAGGTCTTGGAACGCTTCTGGGACCCGTCCTCGGTGCCGGGGTGTTCATATTCGTGGAAAACTTCTCGAGTATCTACTTTCGAGCACGCTGGCCATTGGTACTTGGTGGACTATTCGTTCTCACCATCATATTTGCAAGAGAGGGGCTTGGGGTCTATCTGTGGAGGCTCTGGGCGAGGGCTAGCCATCGTCATGAACGCATTAAGAGTTGAGCATCTGTTCAAACAGTTCGGCGGTGTGAGCGCGGTGAACAACGTTTCGTTCTCTGTGGAGATTGGAGAACGCCTGGCCATCATTGGACCCAATGGTGCGGGGAAGACGACCCTATTCAATCTGATCAATGGACAGTTCCCGGTCACAGGAGGTCGGATCTATTTTTTCGAGCAGGATGTGACCGCCCTGCCCACACACCGCCGGGCCCAGCTCGGCCAGGCTCGTGCGTTTCAGATCATCAGCCTCCTGCAGAATCTCACGGTCCTCGACAATGCCCTGTTGACCCTTCATGGGACCAAACCGAGTCGTTTCAAGATGTTTCGCCCGGTCGAACACTTCAAGGATGTGTTTGATCAAGCCATACACACGTTGGACACACTGGACCTGGGTGAGAAGAAGGATGAACTCGTCAAGAATCTGGCCCATGGGGAGCAGAGGCGATTGGAGATCGGTCTCGGTTTGGCCATGCAACCCAGACTGCTGCTTCTGGATGAACCAAGCGCCGGTTTGACCAAAGAAGAAGGCACTGACGTCATCGGCATCATTAAGAATCTGGGATCAGATATCACCATTCTGCTGGTTGACCATGACATGGAGATGGTATTTGAGGTGGCTGAACGCATCATCGTCCTCCATTATGGGCAGATCATAGGGGATGGACTGCCAGAGGAAATTCAGGCCGACCAAAGAGTCAGGGAGATTTACATAGGACTCGAGGAATGAATCGACTATGTTGGAGCTAGTTGATATTCACACGTATTACGGGGAAAGCTATGTGCTCCATGGCATTTCGATGGTCGTCAAGGAAAGGACTGTAGTGGCCCTCTTGGGCCGCAATGGCATGGGAAAAACGACAACCATTCGCTCCGTTATCGGCTTCACCCCTCCGCGCAGCGGTGTGGTGCGATTTAGGGAAAAGGAAATTACCCATCTCAAGTCTTACCAGATCGCTCAACTAGGCATTGGCCTGATTCCCCAGGGCCGAAATATCTTCCCGTCATTGAGTGTAAAAGAAAATCTCACCATGGCAGCGAGGATTAGGGGAAGAACAGAAGCCTGGTCCTTAGAGAAAGTGTATGCCCATTTCCCGCTCCTGAAGGAGCGAGAGAACCTCAAGGGAAATCTCCTCAGCGGAGGTGAGCAGCAGATGCTGGCAATTGGCCGGGCCTTGATGACCAACCCGGATCTACTTTTGATGGATGAACCTTCGGAAGGACTTGCCCCCTTGATCGTTCGTGAGATTGGATCCATCATCAGTCAACTAAAGGATGAGGGATTTTCCATCTTACTGGTTGAACAAAATCTCCCGATGGCATTGGGGGTTGCTGATTATGCCTTTATCATCAGCAAAGGAAGTATCGTATATGAATCGACCCCCCATGAACTGGAGGCGAATGAAGAGATCAAAGCGAAGTATCTCTGCGCTACACAATAGATGAAATCACAAGGATTTCTTCTGAGAGTCCCATGGCAAAGAAATGTGAATCGCTTTTGCGTCGTCTCACTGTGATTCCAGGTGGGTGGCTTAGATAATATTTTGCTTGAATCGAAGATAGAGATGGAGGATTGGAAATGGAAAGAGGAGAATCGATTAAAGTCATCGATGATTTCTTCAGGGCCATGAACGAGCACGATGTTGAAGAGATGGCCCAGTACTGCACAGAAAGTATTATTGCTGATGAGGTCGCAGAGCCAGAACCGTTCGTTGGAGTGGGTAATTTCAAGAAATCCTATTCCGAGGTATTTCAAGGCTACCCGGATTGCATTGCTGATGTTGGAGAATGGTTTGTAGATGGGGATGCCGTGATTTGCCAGGTGAGGTGGAATGCAACTAACTCGGGAGTTTTTCGCGGTGCAGAACCGACAGGCAAGAAAGTGGATATACGTATTGCTTACTTCTTTGAGCTGAAGGACGGAAAGATCGATCGAATCACAGAATATTATGACGTTGCAACTCTGCTGGTCCAGCAAGGTCAGCTAGAATTGTAATTCTCAGTTTTCTGAGAATGTAGAAAGGTCTTGATATGTTCAAGAAACTTCAGAGCTGGATTGATTTGGTCAAAAGAGGAGACAACTAATGTATTCTCTAGTAATCAAGAATAGCAGGGTGGTGGATGGTCTCGGTAATCCGTGGTATCGCGCTGATGTAGGCATCCAGGGGGAGAAGATTGTGCACATTGGTCGGATAGAAGCCAAGGATGCCGAGAAGACCATTGACGGGAGGAATATGATGCTTGCCCCTGGCTTTATTGATATGCACTCCCATTCTGAGATGATCTTTCTGAGTGAAAGACAGCCTGAGCTCCTTGAAGGAAAAATCCGCCAGGGCATAACGACTGAAATCATGGGAAATTGTGGAATCAGTGTTTCCCCTGTATCAGATGAGATGAAACCCGTCATGGAGGCAAGTGTCGGATGGATAACCGCGGATAAGGTTCCCTGGGAATGGAGCAGTATGGGGGAATTCCTTGATCTGGTTGAAAAGAAGGGAGTAGTGGTCAATGTTGGCACCTTAACAGGTCATGGCGCTATACGGGCTCGTGTGAAAGGGTTTTCATCCGGTGTGTCGTCCCCAGAAGAAATCAGAAAAATGCAGGATTTCCTCAGGGAAACGTTTGAGCAGGGATCTTTTGGGCTATCCAGCGGTTTGATTTATGCTCCAGGAATGTTCGCGGATACGAACGAACTCACAGAGCTTGCTAAGGTCGTTGCTAAATACGATAGGATTTATACGAGTCACATACGAGGATCAAGTGAAACGGATATCGATGCTGAAAACGAGGTTATCACGATTGGTGAGAAGGCCGGTTGCAGGGTTCATCGATCACACTATGAGGCATTTGGAAAGGAAAACTGGCACAAAATCGAAATCACGCTGAAGATGGACGAAGAGGCACGGCAGAGGGGAATCGACATGGCTTTCGATATGTTCCCCTATACCGCAGCGATGACGATGATGATTGCCATTTATCCTCCCTGGGCTTTAGAGGGAGGATGGCCTCAGTTTATGAAGAGAGTGCAGGATCCGGAAATTCGGAAAAAGATTGAAAATGACATTCAGAACGTTGTTCCCACATGGCCGACATGGCGTCCCGGTTCGTGGCCTCACAACCTGGTCAAAGCAGCCGGGTGGGAGAATATCCATATTGGATACATACCAAGTGAAGAGAACAAGAAGTATGAGGGGTTAAACCTTGTTGAACTCGGCGAAATGGTGGGAAAGCCTCTCTTTGATGCCATTACTGACCTGATGGTTGAAGAAGATGGGGCAATCAGTCAATTGATTTTCGGGGTATCAGGAGATCGGTCCAATGACGAACCTCTGAGGGCAATAATTAAACATCCGTTGGGAGGGTATGCCACGGATGCCATTGATATTGGTCGGGGCAGACCCCATCCCGCTGCGTATGGCACCTACCCGAGGATCCTCGGACATTATGTGAGAGAGTTGAAACTGCTCACGCTTGAAGATGCCATCAGGCGAATGACCTCTTTCCCGGCCAATCGTTTGGGTCTGAGAGACAGGGGAATCATCGCAGAGGGATATTTTGCTGATCTGGTGCTTTTCGACCCAGATAGGATCATCGATCGGGCCACCTATGAGAATCCCAGGCAGTTCTCTGAGGGCATTGATTACGTGATTGTAAATGGTCAGGTTCTTTTAGAACAAGGAGAGTTGAAAGGGATTCGTCCTGGAAAGGTATTGAGAAAGTAAATGAGCATATCGGAAAATCTCGTCAAAGCAAAGGAGGAAAACCATGGAAGCACAATCAAAAGGAGCTCAAAGTCTCTTCAGTAGTCTGTCTCAGATAGGACATAAAGCAGAGGATGATGTCTTTACATGGTCTCAGGGGCTCGCTTTTCATTACGCTAATTTCATTGAGGCATTATCAGATGTTGAAAAGGAAAAAAGAGAAAGAATCTTGAAAGATATATGGAGTGCTATAAGTGAGAAAGCACCCGAGACGATAAAGGAAAAAGTTGGTCTCATAGTTCCCATTGATGTTGAGAAGATTGGTGAGACCCTATCGCAGATATTGAATGATTCAAGTCACCCAGCCATCAAGGGCTCTGGAAAGGATATCGATGAATCCATTCTGAATTGGGTCCGGCTTTTTGCCCTTCTCGATTTTAACATCTACATGAAATTAGAAGAGCATCTGGGCACAAAGGACGGATACCCCCGCTATATGGGCTTGTGGGAAAAATTTGCTCTAGCTGAACTGGACCATGTGAAAAAAGCGGTGAAGATTTCTGGAGCGGATGATGTGGATATGGATAAGCTTGGGGAGCTATCGAAGGTTTACTGGGAATCTATTGCATGTCCATATAAAGTGACCAAGCATGATGCCAATATCCATGAAGCAGAATTACTTGCCTGTCCCTATTGGGATAACATGAAAGAGATTCTAGGTGAAGATGTCGCCCGATCGATGACGCTCAAATGCGAGGCGGCGGTCTCCGTCAACTATTATCAAGCCATTTTGCAGGCACTAGGCGTGTTTGACCGGTACTCTTTTACCATGGATAGGTTTCTGTGCTGTGGTGATGATGCCTGCAGGGTGAGGTTTGAAAAGAGAAAGTAGAGGTGAATCCCCGGCTTGGCAAAGAGTTTATTTGATGCGAGAGGGACAGATTCTATTTGCTTACCTGTATTTGGTTGCCGACGAGGATCTTACAAGCAAAAGGAGGTACTTACATGATAAGCCAACAAGAGAAAAGCATAATAGACCGGGTGGACCCATGGGCGATGTACGAGTTGGACCGCTACCTGTCCCAAGATATCGGCAGCCGCATGTCGTGCACCGAAGGTGACCGCAAGGCTATCGAGTGGGTGTCGAATCACTTCGCCGCTCAGGGGCTGAAGACGGAGCTCGATCGCTTCAACACACTGTCCTGGGACTACCGGGGGACGACCTTCAAGGTAGCCCCTCCATTGAACCTTGTACTAGATTCCCGCGCTGCATATTACTGCTACCCTACGCCCAAAGGCGGAGTGGAGGGTGAGCTCGTCTTCGTAGGCAAGGGCGCGGAGGAGGAGTTCGCCGCCGCTGACGTAAAGGGCAAAATCGCCGTGGCACAGGCAAGCTCCGCGGACCCGCTGTTCTGGCTTGGAAGCTTCAGCACCCGAGCTAAACGGCACGGAGCCATAGCCTTCGTGGTTTGCAATGGCAGCCCTGTGGCTTTCACCCCATCACACTCCTATGGAAGATGGGACCACAGCGGCGGTTGGGAAACTGAATACCCATCAAAAGATGAGAGCGTACCTTGCGTAACCATCGGTAGTACGGACGCCATGGAGTTACTCCATGCAGTTGGACGCGGGGGTGTAAGGGCTCAAATAGTGGTAGATTGCATTACCGAACCCCGCGACGGGTTCAACGTTAGAACCTTCATACCCGGTACAGAAAAGCCGGATGAGAGGGTGCTCATTCACGCCCACCGAGACGATGGGGCCTGTAGCGGTGCCAATGATAATGGTACAGGGACTGTGTGCATAATGATGCTTGCGGAAATCATGGCAAAACTCCCCGCGCCTGCGCGTACCATCGAGTTTATCTCTACCGGCTCTGAAGAGGGGATCTCTGATGGCATGGTCCAGTATATTGCCAACCGTGAGAAAGAAGGGACGCTCCTTGAGGCAGTGGCAGGCTTCAACATTGATATGGTGGGGGTGGGCGGACCACCACGCATCGTAGATGGGGGCACCTACCCGGATCAGCCCGATCATCAGGTAAAACATAACGAGGAGTTGAACGCTTTCGTTGAGCAGGTGGGCAAGGAGATCGGTATTTATCTCGGGCACCTCTGGGGTAGCTGGGGAACCCCCGAGGAGGGTCATCTTAACGAACACGGAGTCCCTGCCATGTGCATCTGGAAGGCCGACGACCCGAACTACCACAGCGACAACGAGCACGTGGATAATATTGACTGGAACGCGGTCAAGGCTGTTGCTCAAGTCATCGGTGTTGCATCCTGGCGGGTGGCCAACGATACAATGATCGTTTTTCCCCGGTGATCTGTTTCCTCAAGCGAACCCGGAACCCGTTCTTGAGACAGGTATCTATTGGTAAGATATCTGGAGAAGCCGTCAAATAGTTGAGTCGTTGAGTTGGAAAATAATCATGTTAAATTAGCATATTAGAGCTTCAATCATATCAAGTGTCCAATTTTTTGGCGAACGATATGATTTCAAATAATAATAATCACTCAACTACTCAACTACTCAACCACATTGTAAGGAGGTGATGAATTCGGAGCCAGTTGGGAGAGCGAGAAGGCAGATAGAAATTCAGCAACGGATTTTCCTAGAAAACATCAGAAGGAGGTATATTATGGGTAAGAACGTGAAAGACATGCGGCATGATAGCTTCATCGAGAATATGCGTGAACTCATGATGGTCCATCCGGAGTATACATGGGAGAAGGCATACAATGATGCCATGACCCTGTGGACGCTTCATGACTACTCAGCCTTTAAGACCATGGAAGAGGAAGTGGGAACGGACAGGGCCGCTCAGTTGTATGCCAAGATGTGGGAGCTGCGCTCCAAGCTGGAGTGGCCTGGCCTCTGCGAACTCATTGGGAAGAAGCCCGAGGATAAGGACTGGACCATCCATGATATTGCTCAGATCATGATCAAGAGCTTTGCCCTGTTCGGCAATCCGATGGCGATTGTGGAGGACACCGAAGACAGAGTCACCCTCCGCTGCTATGATTGTCCGTACACCACCCAGGTGATCTGGAACCTGCTCCCTCCTAAAGAGGCGGAGGAGTACAACCAGAAAATCCAAGTTGATTGCAACTACGCCATCTTTGAGACCTACCTGAAACTGACCGGCCTCTACGATCAATGGGTGTTTAATTTTCCCTCTCAGCTTTGTCTTACCAATCAATACTGTGAGTTCAACTTTGTGAAATGTAAAATAGGCAGGACTCCAAGAAAATAAGGACGTTTGAGGTTGTGCCTCTCGCGATTTAAAACCAAGAAAGGGATGGTGAGCGAGGTTTGAAATACCTGCTCTTATCATCCCTTTCTATGTGAATGTCGGGATTGCCCGTTCATTCCTGTTTCTCGAGCTTTTCTTTAACGGCAAGCCTAATTTTTCTTAAAGTTTACGGCTTCTTTACATACTTTCCTCCTCCTAACCCAAGTTTAACTTGATAATTCCCTGCAGCTTGCTGCAGGGTTACAACATAGTTCCTCCCCCTTGATGGGGGAGGTTAGGTGGGGGTGATAAAATGTTTGGTCACCCTCCCCTTTATCCCCTCCCATTAAGGGAGGGGACTTTGACATTGGATACCCTGCAGCTTGCTGCAGGGTGGTTCATTTAAAAGAATCATCTCCAAATTAGTTGATAAAAAGAAGGGGAATATTTTGTGATTTCAAATAGAATGGACATCCGGTATCTCCGGGGATATAAGTTAATCGCCAAAGAAAAACTTAATCTCAAGGAGGCCTGCGCTGTCCGGAGTTACTATATCACCATATTTCCCCTTTCGTCGAATCAAAATTATCAAACAGGCGGTCAATCACACCGCCGACAGTAATATAAAGGAGTCGTTGTTTCTGAGTTGACTTATAAATAATTCCCGTACAATCATTTAACTTGGCCCGACCCCAGTTCTCAAAGAATCCTGTCAACTTATAATCTTATGTCCCCGATCTTCATTACTGATTTATTTACTTTCTTACGGACTTGCCCGCCGTTCTTGTGGCGGGCTTGCCCGCCATTATTCTTGTCCGCCGTTGTTCTTGTCCGCCATCTTTGTGGCGGAGTGGCGGAGTGGCGGACGTCCCGTCTCTTCACGTTCTGAACGAACGTTTCCCATTGTTGGCGAAATCAACTTATTATTTTAGGTATGTCCCTTATTTCTTCTTGGGGTAGAAAACCTCCGGCTACCCGATTAGGCCAAATTATTCCATTCGTCAGCTGTAATTGAACGGTCCAAGATTGATGACTTCGTAAAAAGTCGGAAATGACCATTTTCCGTCATTCCGGCGAAAGCCGGAATCCAGTCTTTTCAGTTAGTTACAGAGGTTCTGGACTCCGGTTTTCACCGGAGTGACGACTTTTTACGAGACCACCAAGATTGCCTCAACTTCATTTAACATCATACGCAACTGGGGAACTGAATATTCAGTATTTGATGGGATGCTCAAGCGGTGGTTTTCAAAAACCATGAACTGATGGCGGGTTCCAGAATACGGGCCTTCAAAGGCCAAGTGCCTTACCTTTTTGATGAAATCGCGGCGTTTACACGGTCGCCATCGACTCACGATTTGGCTCCTGATTCAGATCATATCCAGCTATAACCGGAAGCGGATGTCCCAATTTCAAACCAACAAATATCCAATCTTCTAAAGTGGAACGTAGTTCATCTTCACACTCGCGGAGTGTTTTGCCAAAAGCGATGACCCCTTTACACGGTGGAATACGACCCGAGTAGGTTCCGTCTTCAAGTTTGTCATACTCTGCCTGGGATAGGGCACTTTCGACGTAACCGGTCAGAATATATCGCAACATTTACTTTTACCTCCATAAATCCAGTTTGTACCCGTATATTATGAGCATTATAAGGAAATCGCGGTTTTATTGAAATGGAAAAAGATCCGGTCATTGCTTCTTGTCAGCGCTTTTAACAAATGTAGGTTCAAAGATTCGACACACAATAAATAGACCAACGCCGACAAAGAATACTAGACCGCCCAACACAAATCCGTGCCGGCCGCCTGCAAACCAAACAATGCCAATCAATGACATAATAACAGCCACAAGTTTTAGAACCTTCCATGTCATTGGAAGAACTCCTTAAGGCCGATCCAGTTAGTACATAGTTTCTGACTAATTACGAATATTTTTAGATTTGCGAGTCCGATTTTGAATTCCTAAGGATTTTCTAACTAGATAACTCCATATTTGAATACTATCCGGAACGCTGGAAAACCCCGCATGATACGAGAACGGGGTCACTACACTTTTGAGAAAATGTTTGGTTTCCTGTTGATCCATCACATTGCCGCAAAAATCCCATGCCTGTTACTTTGTGAAATGTGTAGGCCTGACCGCCGTTCTTCTTGTCCGCCGCTCTTGTGGCGGAGTGGCGGACCGGATGGCCTGACCCCTCTTCACTTCTGATTTATTTACTTTCTTATGGACTTGCCCGCCATTATTGTGGCGGACGTCCCGCCCTTCAGTATTGGTGTAGCGAGTACTTCATAATCTCGTCCATCTGCTCCTATCAGTTCAGTACGCTCTACCCTATTACTCTCAATGGCCCTCCTCCTGGGGCAATCTGAACAGGGCTTGTCCCTGGCTCTGTATTCTTTATAGCAAAGCTTTCCTCTGCAATCACCGAATCGATCAAGCAGGAATTTGTTTTGAAATTGGACCCTGTAGTCCTTAGTTACAATATCTATCCCACTCGGTATGGAGTTTACAATGAAGTCCACCTTGCTCTTTTCTGCCTCTAGTTCTTTCCCCATCTGTTTGCAGTTGGTTTCTGGCGCCTCCACCTCAGCAACCCGCTGGCGCAGTTCTACCAATTCCTGTATGAGAAACTCTTTGGTTTCAAATTCATTTTTCATTTTGTGAGAATTTGGGGCCAGGAGTTGAATCGTGAATAACAGCGATTACTGATGTACTTCCTAAATCTACGGTTGGTGAGGAGTTCTGCTTTAGGAAGCGAAAAGACGCCGAGCGATTCAAAAAACAAGGTCTGACCCCCTCTTCGCTCGATCACGCAGAAAACCCCAAGGAAGCCTAGACCGCCGGATCTAGATGTCGACTCTGATGAATCAGTTTCATTCCTGGATAGGGCACCCTAAAATATGGTATGGTCTGCCCATCTAAGCTTCCGATAAAAGCTGTCCTTCTATCTTCCCAACCAAAACAGATATTCGAAGGTTGTCTTAAGAATCTTCCTTCCGGATCTTTTAGAAAAATTCTCAATTCCACCTGAGGTGTGATATATGCAACAGCGTTCGACATTGGGAAGGTAATCCACAAGTTCCCCGCCTCGTCGAACGCTATCCCATCCGGAAGACCCAAAGTATCCAAGACTGGGGGGCCGTAAACCGCTCTATCATATAAAGTCCCATCCTCGGCTATCTTAAAGCGTAACACATCCTTTTTAGTTGTTTCAGCGACATAGAAATATTCTTCTTCTTGATCTATTGCTATCCCATTGGCGAAGTATATGTCCTTTGCAACAATTCTAGCAGAGCCATTTTCGATCATCACGATGCATCCATCTGGTGCAGGGTTCAGAATGGCCTCTCCTGTTTCGCGGTCGGTGGAATTGGAAACCCAAAGCCGGTCCTTTGAGTCCACAAATGGAAAATTCGGAGCAGTAATACTTTTACCGTCCGCTTCAGTCATCAGCACTTTATGATTCCCATCAGGCGAAAGGGATTGTACTTGGCCGTTTCCTATATTTGCGATGATGCAATTGCCCTCTTTGTCTATGCAGATTCCGTTAGGCCTTCCCCCAACGGAACCGAAAAAACCTGTTTCCCCATTCCGTTTAATCCTCGCGCATCGCCCTTGTGCGTCGGACGCTAAAATGGTGCCATCATCGAGGGCCATAACCCCTTCCGGCCGGAATATCCCTTTTCCTATGGTTCTGATCACAGAAATATCCATCTCGTTTTACCCTGGCAACAATACTATTAAAGGGGTTGTTGTTTCTGAGTTGACTTATAAATGATGGTCTCGTAAAAAGTCGTCACTCCGGTGAAAACCGGAGTCCAGAACCTCTGTAACTAACTGAAAAGACTGGATTCCGGCTTTCGCCGGAATGACGGAAAATGGTCATTTCCGACTTTTTACGAAGTCATCATAAATAATTCCCATACAATCATTTAACTTGGCCCGACCCGGCCCAGAGCTTTGTTACCTGTGATTCCCCTATCCGCAGCACAGGCTTGACGGCTCGGCCTTTCCTCGAATCGGCCATGGCTTGGTTTATGGCAGCGAAGTCATAGAATTTCACAAGCCGGTCAAAGGGAAACTGCCCGTCCAGGTAAAGCTCGATCAGTCTAGGGATGAAGCGTTGGGGCACGGCATCTCCCTCGATGATGCTGATTGCTTTCCTGCCTTCGGGCAATGAGCCCGTTACGCTCGCGCCGGTAAAGAGCGCCACGATGCCATGAGGATTCAAGACCTCGACGGCCAGTTGGTACATCCTGGGTCTTCCGGTGATTTCCAGAACGTAGTCGACGCCGCCACGGGCGATATCGGCGATGCGGGAGCGGATGTCCGCGCGGTGATTCAGGATCGTATGGGTGGCCCCTAACTCCGAGGCGAGCTCGAGACGCTTCGCTTTGATATCGACGGCTATAATGGGGTCGGCGCCCATGATTCGTGCAGCCATAACTGCTGCAAGGCCGACCGATCCCGTACCGAAGATTGCAATGCTGGACCCCGCAGGGACCTTCAGCGAGTTCATCACGGCACCTGCTCCGGTCTGCATGCCGCAGCCAAGCGGTGCCAACACCTCCAGGGGCAGATCTACGCTTACCTTGACCAGGTTGCGTTCGGTTGCAAGGGCGTGGGTGGCGAACGAAGATTGGCCGAAAAAGTGCCCTCGCACCCCACTCCTCTGCAACGCATTGCTGCCGTCCAGGCGAGCGAAACCAAAGTTGGCTTCATAGAAGCGCTCGCAATCCGCAGGGCGTCCGCTCCGGCATGGATGGCAGCGTCCGCAGGACTGGTAGGAGAGCACGACATGATCGCCGCGCCTGATCTCCTTCACCCTTTTGCCGACAAGCTCCACCACGCCCGCACCTTCGTGGCCGAGCACCACCGGCACTTCGGACTCGTCCCAGTCGTGGCAAAAATCAATGTCGGTTCGGCAGATGCCGGTAGCGACGAGACGCACCAGAACCTCGTCCTCCCGAGGACCCTCCATCTCAAGGGATTCGATCTTTAAGGGGCCACCCTTCTTACGCAGAACGGCCGCTTGTATCTTCAGGACTTGCGTCAAATCGTTCATCTCGCGCCAGCACAGACAAACTCACCATAAAGTGAATTCGGGCCAAGCCATGTGGTTGATTATTCTTGATTAACGTTCCAAACAGAGGTGTTTTCAGGCCCTATACCTTGGTTCTTGATCCCAAATGACCACGATAGAAAGCTGAAGGCTCTCGAAGCTGATAGGCTTCTCCTGCCTCTTTAGAATTTCTTCCTATAGCAAGAACCCCGAGCATAGACTTTATACTCTCAACAAATCATATGCCAGATGTGTCGCGGAATATAGTGTCTTTTCGCTGTTGCGATGGATTCGCGTTAATAATCCTCTTTTTGCCCGCAAAAACGCCGATATAGCCTAGAAATCAGGGCACATTATTTCCATAATTTCAAGGATTTTAATCACGTAACTTGGCTCGACCCCCCTTTATATTCGCGCCATGCTTTACTCCTGGCAACCCTTCCTGGTCCACTTCCTGCCATTGTTAGCAGCTCTAAATTTTTGAATTCGTGAGCCTTTCTAATAAGATATCCTCAATATTTCGGCGCGAATCCAATACTGATAACACGAAAACCTTCATTTCTGATATTCTGTATAGGATTCTCCATGGAGAAATGATTAATTCGCGATATTGCAGTATCCCTTGATCCCGTAATTCCGGGACGATGCGTCCTCTTTCAGGAAAGGTATTAAGGCTTGAGACTTTTTGTTTTATACTTTTAAGTATTTTTAAGGCGTTAGGCGGGCTATCGTCGGCAGTGTATTCAATTATATTTCTTAAGTCATTCTCAGCAATATTTGACCATACGACTTGATATTTTTCCTTCATTTGACTTTGTCTTTCAGAACATTTTCGATGTTTTCAAGAACTTCCTGCTGAGATCTAAATTTTCCATCCCGTATTTGCTCCTCACCTTGAGAAATTAGTTTCAATAACCCGATAGCATTCCGCATATTCTCATAGCTTTTTGGGTCCTGCAGAATAGCTCTAGGTTCCCCGTTTTGAGTAATAATAACCGGGCGATGGGTTTCATTGATTTGCTTGAGCAAATCAGCTGCTCTTGATTTGAGATAGGTAACTGGTTTGATATCTTGGGATATATTCATTTCATCACCTCCGGTCTCTTTATAGTACTAAATTAAGACCGATGTCAAGCTCAGCATATTGTTCGCAACCTGCTCACTAGATAACTCGATATTTGCATACTATCCGGAAACCTGGAAAATCTCGCGCAATGGCTATGGGGTTGCGCCCGCGGTCCTTCCGGAGGGCCTGACTCATCTCAAGAGTCAAAAGCAGACCCCTTTCATGAGTTAGTCAAATAAGTCAACCACGTCCCTCTTTCCAATCAAGAACCTCCTCCAGATCATTTCGCATGTTCTGCACGAACTTACCCTTTTCTTCAAGCTTTTCGGTTGAAGGCATCCTGGAAATTGCGGGCTGTCCGGATAAGCTCCTCAAATTCAGGAGGCTCGCCAGAAAACATCTCGTCTTTCATCGCATTGTAATCAGATTTCCAATTTGCAAGCTGCTCATCCGGTGGGACAAGTTTCAGGCGCCCCGGACATAGGGTATCGTAATCTACCCAAGTATACCTAAAATAGACCTGGCGATGTGCGGCGTTGCTGTCAAAAAGCTCGAGATCGCCGGAGGCTTTGTCTCCGATGCCAGCATTGATAAGGCGATACAGATCATAATAATGTCTGGCCATCCGCGCTTGCCTTATTCTTTCTGCCGGTCGAAAGGTCTCTTCATGAAGCAGCATGGCTTTTTCCCAGAAAGCGCGCTCGAGAGATACCACTCTGACGGAGAAGTACGTTTGGGTGAGTACATCCGGGAAGGCCTTTCCAAGATATGGCTGAATATTGACATCCAAAGTTGATGACTTCGTAAAAAGTCGGAAATGACCATTTTCCGTCATTCCGGCGAAAGCCGGAATCCAGTCTTTTCAGTTAGTTACAGAGGTCCTGGACTCCGGTTTTCACCGGAGGGACGACTTTTTGCGAGTTCATCAAAGTTGGCTCTGTATCCGAACGCGCCCCAAACTCGATCTTGACCACGGGGCGAACATAGCCCATCCGACCGGCAAAGGCTGTGGGGTAAGCCAGAAGAAGTGTCTGTGCATCCGGGTCATCGGGATCCAGATAGAGTCGCCAGGATAACTCCGCGGGCATCTGTTGAGTTATTGCGTCTGAAAGCAGAGGTAACAGTTTCTCGCTTACACAGTCCTGACTGGCCGCTTTCAGGGCGTCCAGCCGTTTGCGTGTCTGTTTCTTACTGGGAGCGCGGTCGGGCGCCTTATCGCCGCCAAAGCCGAGTGCATCGCGATTTATTACGATATCGATGTCTTCAGAGAACCGTTCTATCAGAGCCCATCCTTTTGAGAGCGAGGTCTGGCCCTTGAATGTGAGATGCGAGCCCCATTCCGGCAGATCGAACAGGTTTTTCAGTGTCCAACAGACCCAGAAGTCCTTCTCAATGGTCGCCGGTGGCAGGCCGAGTGTGTCTTGCGCCTGTTCGCAGACTGTTCGTCTTCGGTCTTCAGAGAATGACAAGAACGCGTTCACATTAATTCGGTTTCCTTTTTCTTGCCCAGTCGCCTCATAATGTCCGCGATCCAGGCGGGTGCAGAACGGACATCCTTAAGCAACTGCTTTCTGGCATTGGCATCCAACCGGCGATTGAGCTGATCAATAACATCATCATCCACATGCTGTCGGCCCATGTGCCGCAGGGCTTGGATGACCAATCCGCTGATTCTGCCTGCTGTTGCCATATTGCGTGGAGTGGTCCGCTTCAGGATGATCTGTTTCTTTCCGATTTGTACGGTGCGTGAACGGCCATCAGTAAGATATACGATTCTCATAGGAATCTGCGTGGAAAGCCCCAGGAGATTAGCTGCATAGGCTCCTGACGGCTGTAAGCGAAAGGCATCGCGCCCTGCCAAAGCTCCGGCTACAGCATCGGGGGATGGGGTCAGCATCCCGAGCTTGGGGTCGGTGCGCGGATAATCGTACAGACCCCGGGCGAGTTGACGGATGAGGCCCGACTGACGATACCTTCTCAAAGCAGAAGCCACGGCATCACGGCTCCCCAGGTCAGAAAAGTGAGCTGAGGTGAATACCCACCCCTTTCCATGGCCATAAATGCGGTTAACTACTTTATTATCAATACTTTGCTTGTGTTTTCCCATTACTTTTTTGACCCAAATTTATATACGTATTTGTGTCAAAATATATACCCTTTTCAGCTTAATGTCGAGGCTTTAAGTTCCTCAAATACTGTTCCCATTGACTTTCTGAATTCCGCTGGACTCTCCTGCCAGACCGCTATAGCTTTGGCAAGACTTAGAGAGTTCTCTCCTCTTTACTGAAAATGGGGACACCCATTAAAGGGCAGGTCAACTCTACACTCTTGACAAAATCCTTAGTTTCCTGTTGAGCCACCACATTGCCCCAATAATTCCATGGCTATGAATTTGTCAAATGTTGGTCTGACCCTTATTCTTCCGCGAACGGAATCTTATGCCCATGCCAGAAGATATTGAAATATTTAAGGTCGTCCCCATTCAGACACTAATCCCGTGTTAGGCACGTTCTGCACGAACCTTTTCTCATACAGCAATTAAGAGCGGGTTTGACAAGATTTGCTCATGGCAACATATCTGAAAATAATAATTCAAGACCTTACTATCCCTTTGGGGCAGATGATTCACATTACAACACCTTGCAAACTAGACCCTTTAGATAGCTTGCCTCTGGGAAGTTCAGCGATGAAGGATGGTCGGAAGCCTGGGTAAGCCACCGGACGATTTGCGCATCGCGCCGGGCGTCCAGCGCTGCGTCGGCCACAATTTTCTGAAACATATTCCGGTCCATAAGCCCAGTGCATGAGAAAGTGAACAACACACCGCCTGGCCTGAGCAGCTTGAACGCCAAGAGGTTAATATCTTTGTAGCCACGGCTGGCGCGTTCCAGTTGGCTTCGGGATTCGGCAAATCTGGGTGGGTCAAGGATAGCGACATCGAACTGGCGGCGTGAGTCACGGTACTGACGCAAAACGGCAAATACGTCCGCTTCTATGTACTCCACCTTTGCCATATCCAACCCGTTGATTTCCACGTTGCGCTTGGCTAGTGCCAATGCACCAGAGGATGACTCCACATTAGTTACCTTGGTGGCTCCGGCCTTTAGGGCCACAATTCCAAACGCTCCCGTGTATGCGAAGCTGTTCAGTACCTCAGCACTCCCCGTATACTCCGCTAGGCAGGTTCTATTATCGCGCTGGTCAAGATAAAAACCCGTCTTGTGCCCCCTCTTGACGTCGACTAGGAACCGGTATGGCCCCTCTCGGATTTCTATCAAGTCGGGCGGTTCCTGCCCTGAAAGGATTCCTGTATGCAGTGGCAAACCCTCCTTCTCCCGCATATCAACATCAGAGCGCTCATAGATGCCAGCGTTGGGTACTAATTGCTCCAGTTGGGCAACAATAGTACGCTTCCAGTATTCGGCCCCTGCTGATAAAAACTGGCAAACCAGGAATTCGGCATAGCGATCCACAACCAGCCCTGGTAGACCATCGGACTCGGCATTAACCAGCCGGTACGCCATTTTATTGTGTTGTGCTGCCAGAGGCGGCCTAGCTTTGATAGCTCGCTGCAGACGGGCGTAAAAAAACGCAGGCGAGACGTCGCCTTCCGGATCAAAGGTCCAGACGCGGACCGTCATCTGGGAACACGGGGAATATGCGCCCCAGCCGTGCCGAATACCATCCGAAGTTAGAATGTCGACAGTTCCGCCAGGTTTAGGTGAACCTTTTACTTTCGCTATCGCTCCCGAGAATATCCACGGGTGTCGGCGAAGAATCGATTTTTCATGTCTGGCTTTGAGGATGATTGATGCCATATACCGTGTCTACCTATTTCTGTGCAAAGGAAATTAGGGGACGAACATAATTTTATAACATTCATTTCCGATTACGTTTCCTCTTCAGATAGCATAAGCTAAACTTATAGTCTTATGTACGTCCCTGATTTCCCAAATAGTATATAGTTTCTGGCTAATTAGGAATATTTTTAGATTTGCGAGTCCAATTTTGAATTCTTAAGGATTTTCTAGCCAGATAACTCCATATTTGAATACTATCCGGAACGCTGGAAAACCCCGCATGATACGAGAACGGGGTCGCGCCCGCCGTTCTTGTGGCGGAGTGGCGGACGTCCCGCCATTCATATAAATGTTGAAAAATATCTTGACATTCATCTCGAATTTGAATAAAAGTAAAACTAATCCACAATTGTGGAGGTGGATGGCACATGCCATCGGGGCCTTAGGGCCTTTTTTTTATGCATAAATAAATTCCTTACCGAATACCCTTTCTCCCTGGCTATGATATTTTTCTTGCAGGACGTCTATTATCCTGGCGTATTCTCGCGACATGATACTTAATTATTCATCGTTCCTGAGTTTCCATGTTTGTTTTCGGAAAAGGGGCGATTCAACCACCATGCATTTAAGTATTGTGTCCCCCGAATTACAGGGTGATGTGTGTATCTGCTGTCTTTGTATAATTCCACCAAGGCCTCGGGATGCTCGGGACTCATAAGATACATGTGGATGGTTTGCACGAAACGATCCAACGCAAAGTTGCCCGTGCCATCAGCTAGTGCGCGCAACTTTGCACGTTGATCCTCACTGAAAAGGTTGTCTGTTTCAATAACATCAATTATCTGCTGCAAATCTTCGTCAGGATTTTTCAGTAGATCACGATATCGCTTGAAAGATTGGAGATACTCTTTATGGACAATTTCAAACTGTTCAAAAATAGGTTTGATTGAGTTTTCGAATAAATCTTTTCGTCGCTCTTGCTCAGATTTGATTAATTGAATACATCTATCAATTAACTTATCAACTAAATCTATAATCACTTTAGCGCCTCCGAGTAGAATGCATAACCAGTTGGTTTACAGTTTCAGACTAATTACGAATATCTTTGGATCTGCGAGTCCGATCTTGAGTTTTGAGGATTCCTAGCTAGATAACTTCGCGCTTGAATACTATCCAGAAACCTGGAAAATCCCGCATGATATGAGAACGGGATCGCGCCCGCCGTCTCTTTTGTCCGCCGTTCATGTGGCGGAGTGGACGGCCTGACCCTTATTCTTCCGCAAACGGCATCTTATGCCCATGCCAGGGGATATTGAAATATTTAAGGTCGTCCCCATCCCCTTCAACCTACTCAGCAACGTCCCCTAGATCATATGCTTCGCTCATGGTCGTGTAGACGGGTCCAGGCCAATGGACCTGATAGATGGTCTGCCTATACTGGAATGCTTCCCTGCCTCCCTCCATGACCTCCGTGAGATGATGGACCACATCGCCAGCATCGAGATCACCAGTGGCGCGAACTTGGCACTCAGTTTCACCGACGCCCTGCAGTATGACTGCCTGTTCAACATCCCCGAGAACCGGAAGATTGGGATTGTGGGTGGCAAGTATGACCTGCCGGCGGAGCTTAATGCTCGACAGGATATTCACAATCACCTGACGAATCAAACGATTGTCCATATTGTCTTCAGGTTGATCAATGATCAGAGGCGAAGTGCCAGTCAGTAATAGAATTGGCAGGATTGCACTGCACCGTTGTCCCGGAGACAAGGCCTCGACAGGTTTCGGCCTACTGAGACGGTCTTTGGGTCTGTCGTTAAGCCGAATAACTGGTATGTCATCGAACTTGATCTCGTCGAGCTGCAGTATGTCGTCGACCTTCAGTGACTTCGGAGCCTTATCAGCTGTGGGGAACGTTATCAAACCGTCTCGAATCTCCATGGGAAGCTCATTCCAGAAAGCAGGGTCAACAGAGCATTCCTCGATCTCACATTCAAGCCTGCATCGTCCAACACAATGCTCGTAAAGACTTCGGGCAACTGACTCATCTATCGCGCCGTCGTCTGCAGTCGGGCGATCGACCTGCAACAACGTATGATCCGTGTCATCCTCTTGAAGCAGTAGGCTACGGAGAGTCGTCGGAGTGAGACCATCCGATATCAGAGCTTCGAAACGTGGCTTTCTATATCTGAAACTCTGCAAGTTGAAGTGAGTGTCCATCCACCTCCAGAACTCCCGCTTGTCCATTTGAGGCTGGGCATCGGCTTCGATGACCAGTACCGAGGGATCCAAATCGCGCTTGAGCTGATTAGTAATATGTGCGGCAGTCTCCTGCCTCACGCTGGAGCGGCGCTGACACTCTTCCTGTAGTTCCTTCACAAGACCCTTGCGTTCTTCATTAAGAGTGTTCCATTCAGTTACCAAACGACGATACTGCTTCAAAGCTTCGACAGCCTCGTCGAAAGCTTTCTTCTTCGCTTCGCGGTCTTTTCCACCGGGCGGAAGACCTCTTGCCGCAAGCGCATCACGTGCGGCTTTGCTTTGGGTGGCAATGTCATCCTTTGTTTGCCCAAGCGCTTGGGCCACGGATTCAAGCTCGCCGTCGAGCCCAACAAGCGCGTCAGAAACCCTCTGACGCGCCGTCGCTTGATTCTGTTGCTCCTCCGGTGCTTGGCTGGAACTGAGCTTGGCCAGATTTTCATGGTATGCCTTTACTTGGCCCTCTTCGTCGGTGCAGGACGCACCGATGTTGTCAAAGAATTGGCCGAAGTCAGTCGTGATAGTGTCCAGATCCAGCTCCTCCCGTAGGTCCGACCAGTCGGTGATGGCTTTGTCTGCCAGAGTGTCGGCAGCTGCTGCCTTGTCAACCTCCTCATATGCATCACTTACTTCGGGTACATTGACTTCGTCAAATAGGCGTTTTCGTTGCACATACTCGCGCAACGCTGCTCCCTCTTGTGTCAGTTCTGCTATGCTCGAACTCAGTTTGACCATGTCGGCACTCTGCGTCGAGAGCTTCTGGATTAGCTCTTGAATTGCGGCTTCGTGCTCTTGAATCGGGCGACCACATATCTGATCGAAGAGACTTCTCAACTTCTTGGCTCCAGCTTGCTGCTCGATCTCCCCAAGGCGATAGTACTGTATAGCATGATCGGGTATTTGCGCTGGTAACAACTCAATGTCTTCGATGGTTGAGTATGCTACCGCCTCGTGACGGGCTGCTGGATCAAAGTATCTTGAAGCGAATACGGCATGCTTGGGGATATGTTGTGCTTGCTCATGTCCGACAAACTGCCAACATATGGTTGACTTGCATCCAGCGAGTGTGGCTCTTGCGCGAGTGTAATGGTCAGGCAATTCCTCCTCACGGGAGCGCGCAAAGCCATCGAAATCAGAGGGACGCGCCACGAAAGCCAGTGCTTCGAGTGCCGCGCTTTTTCCAGAACCTCGGCCACCGATGAGGCAGTTGAGGTTTCTGGAGAGCGGAAGAACGAATGACTTGTTGTGGCTCTCCTGAGCGCGCGATTCAAATGGCCAGAATGTGGCAGAATCCGTGGCATCGGGCACAATCTCAATTCCCCCAATCCAGTAATGAGGGCTGCCCGGAGAAACATAGCTGAAACGAGTTTCACCCAATCTCAGTGCATGTTGAACAGCGAGGAACAGCTGTTTGGAATTGATGCTGGCAGACAGAGCTGCAAGCTTGATATGCGACATGCCGCTCTCGCACATGAAAACGTCTTCAGCCCTATGAGCATCGGAACATGCAATTGGAACGGAGCGTCCGAATTTGTCACGGAAGCGATGCAATCGTCGGTAATGGACTTCATCATACTGTTCTCGTACTTGGAGGGCGTCGAACCCGCACAGACCGATCAGGCTGAGAATCTGAATCGATATCTCGTCAGCTCCTTGTCGCTCACGTTCAAGTCGAACCAGGCGCTCGTTCAGCTCTTCAGTGTCGGGCTCGTCTCCAATCGTCAATTCTCCTTTTGCACGAGATATGGCAGCATCTAATCTGGACAGAATTACCTTTCTCGTCGCGTTCTGCACACCGGCGCCCGACCCCACATGAGCCGCTATGCAAATGGCCGGATAACTAGAATGGTGTCGGAGTCTATTTACGAAGGAGTCCAGGGATTGCAGAGGCAATTGCTGTGCGAATTCCCAGGTGGTGCCACTGGCTGTGCTTATTGCTAGGCGAAGGTCAGATTCTGTAGAAGTCGGGGCGAAGAGGCAAAGAAGATGTGCATCGGCTTGCTCGTTGCCAGGTGGCACGGGATAGCTCACGTCTAGCTCAATGCCGGGCATTACTATTATGCGGTGTTGGGCTAGCTGGTTCCATGCCAGAGCGGCTAGATCGCAGGAGTATTTGCACACATTGTGATCAGTCACAGCGACAATGGCCCAGTCGTCACCGCCTTCGGAACCCAGATCAGCCAACGCAGCATTGCGGCGTAAATCGAGAGCATCAAGGAATCTTGAGGGGGGGAAAGCGGTCATGACTTCCGATTCATATTCAACCGGGCTCTTGGCTGTGCTCTCGGGAACAGGCCCCAGTAGATCTCGGGCTTCTTGGGAAAGGGCATCGTAATGTGGTGCCACCCGCACGTCTGCTGAGGCAGGGCTGTGGACGTGAAAATCTGCCAAATAGAACCGCGCTCTGGCTGAGCGGAGTAGGCCGTGAAGTACTGTGTTGGTGCTCATAACTGCCCGCCTCAGGCTATCAGTCTCAGATCCCGATAGAATCCTGGATCACTGCTTTCGTCGTTCAATGGCAACCCAAATAACGCGGGGTGTCAGCGGCGAGTTTTGCGAGCCCGCTGGACGCAGATGTTAGCAAAAAATCTTATCCAAGCCTTTTTAATCTCGATGTAGTCTCCAACACCTGGAATTTTAGGGATCTACAAAAACCGTCTATCCCTGGGAATAGTGTGGCTGAAGTTATATTCATTTGTTTAAGTCTCTTGATTCCAGAGAATCTAAGGTGTTTAGCGATTAAATATCTTATACATTCTTCACCATAAACACCGTATTGGTCTAAAATTTGATTCAAGGTTTCGTAATTGGTGCTTGGTATCAAAAAACATCCTTGCTGAGCTAAAATACGTTCATTTGACATTTCAGGCTCATAGGGGACTAGAAATGAGTTTTCGCCTTTGTGTCCTTCAAATATTTTCTTTTTGTAGTCCTTCAAATTAAGTGATGCCTCATCCATTTCACAAAAACGTTGATGTTTGAAAGCATACACACAACAATTTTCACTACCTTGTTCAAGCGCAAAATATGCTGCAACATGCGGGGAAAAGGTTGTATCGATCAGTCTGGTTGGGGCACCATAATGCTGCATGATAGTTAGCCACTCAACACTATTCAACTTATCTGGCAAGGCGCTTAAATATAGATGGGCATTTGATTGAAATTGTTTTATGAGAATTTTTTCATATTCGTCTCTAATGAAACGTCTTCGACGCCCCTTATGGCTAGTGACGACTTGCTGGATATCTTCAAACAACCGGTATAAGGAACTCTTTATTTCCCATTCAACATCGGACTGACCGCGAAATAGCCAATCCCGGTAAAGCATTTTTTCAATGTCCCGATCGAAGTCTTCCCAATTTTCGATTATCCTCGTATGCCAACGATCTTTTACAATTTCCATTTTTTACTCATGTGTTTGCTAACCAGTTAGTATATAGTTTCTGATTAATTACGAATATTTTTGGATCTGCGAGTCCAATTTTGTATTTTTGAGGATTTTCTAGCTAGATAACTCCATGTTTGAATACTATCCAGAAAGCTGGGAAATCCGGCATGATAAGGGGTCTACACTCTGGACGAAATGTTTCGACCCCTGTTGATCCATCACCTTAGCGTAACAATCCCATGCCTATTAATTTGTGAAATGTGTGCCCTAATTCCAATTCGCTTACGATTTGTCAAGAATGAACAGGCTGTTGCCCAAAGCCGTTTTTTCAACAAGATTCTCATCAAAAAACTGACTTTGAACCAGAAAACTCGGCTATGCCAAACCGAAACCCATAGTAAATCGATTCAAGAGCTCACTCAGGAGCG
>Ga0307378_10000719_pt1 | contig 56588 bp, 40 predicted proteins | sample UN1MG_FD_202238 | JGI IMG/M metagenome (GOLD analysis project Ga0307378, IMG submission 202238) | Soil microbial communities from Risofladan, Vaasa, Finland - UN-1 | ecosystem: Environmental > Terrestrial > Soil > Coastal area > Acid sulfate soil | place: Finland: Risofladan, Vaasa | collected... | reverse complement strand
TGAATGCCTGTGATATCATCCCGGCGTGCGCCCATAGGTCACCTCCTTGTGCCTTGGTCTTTGCAAAACCTATCATGGCACATAGATGGCCTGTGGGCAAATTCGTTAATCTAACTTAAACCATGCCCGTTATTCATATCCATCACCTGGAGATTGTCTTAAAAACCTTAGGGTCTTCGTAGGGTCTTTAACCTCGCCTCAAGGTCAGCGATTGGAAGTGAAAGTCATCCCCTTCCAGAGCAATCCGCTTGAACCGCAGTAACTCAAAGAACTCGGAAGTGACCCGCCGTATCTGGTCATCCGTGTGGAAGCAGAAGAACCTCTTTGGCTCGTACCCGTCCTCTGGCCAAACTCCTTCTTGCTCTTCCCCCCCGTACATCCCCAGGTAGAACAGACCTCTCGGCCTCAGCACGCCCCGGATCGCCGTCAGCACCCGTGGCAGATCCTGCCCTGGCACGTGAAGCAGACAGTTGAGGGCAAATACGGCGTCGAACGAACCCTCCGGGAAGTCAAGACTCAGAAAGTCCATGGCATACGCGGTGAGTCCCTTGGCCCGGCACAGCCGCACGTTCTCCGGTGAGAGATCTGTGCACACGACCGCCAACCCATTCTCCTGGAAGAACTTGGCGTGCCAGCCAGTCCCCGCGCCGATCTCCAGTAGCTTGCGCCTGCGCTCCGCCTGCAACAGAGCGAGAAAGTAGGCGCGTTCTTCGATCTTCCAGGCAGAGATGTCGCGCTTGTCTCGCTCTTCTGCCTGGCGATCATAGGACTGCCGCAAGTCGTTGATCACTTGCCTGTATCGTGATTTCGCTTGCTGCTCCATCTCCACCCGCAACCGCGGTCCTGACAGTGTGTGCCCGTTTTGCGCATTCGTGCGGGCAACGAAGCCGGCCACGTAGAATTCGTAGCAGGCCGGTCGTGGCCGTCGCCAGTGTATGCTGACACGTCGAAAAAGGCAAATTCCCCCGAGCGGCGCCTTCGCCCACCGAAGACCCTAAGGGTTTTCCGAAACCCTTAGGGTCTGGCTGGCAGGCGCGCGTTTGACTTCTCCACCCACCTGGCATACACTATGCCCGTCAGTCCAGCCGCCCATGCTCACCAGCGGCCCGCGCTACAATCCCAACCTCTCTCCGGAGGGCCGCAACTCCATCGACAACGGCATTTGACTGTGCCAGAACTGCACAAGCTGGTCGACGACGCCCCCATCGAGGCCGGATAGCAAATCCGGCGTACTGCCGAACACGCCCCGAGATGGAGGGGGCAAGACGATGCGCATTCATCACCTGAACTGTGGGACACTCAATCTCGTGGGCGGAGTTGCGCTCGTCGGCACCGGGGGGCTACTCACCCGGGCGCCTGCGGTCATTCACTGCCTGCTGGTCGAGACAGACGAGGGGCTTCTCCTGGTGGACACCGGCTTTGGCGTGCAGGACTGTATCGCGCCCACGCCCTTCATCCGGCTGATGATGGCCATAATGGGCTCTCCGCGCGACCTGGAGGAGACGGCAGCCCGGCAGGTCGAACGGCTGGGGTATGCGCCGGAAGACGTCAGGCACATCGTACTGACTCACTTCCATTACGATCACGCCGGTGGATTGCCGGATTTTCCACAGGCAAGGGTACACATCTTCAAGGATGAATATGAGGCAGTGACCGAGCCGCAGGACGCGTACGAGCGATATCCGTACCGGGCAGAGCACTGGTCGCACGGGCCGGACTGGGTGGTGCACGCCTTGCAGGGCGACCGCTGGTTTGGGTTCGACTGTACGCCGCCGGTTCACCTCGGCGCGACCGAGTTTTGCCTCGTGCCGCTGCCCGGCCACACGCGCGGCCACAGCGGCGTCGCGTTGCGCTTGCCCGATGGTTGGCTGCTCCACTGTGGGGACGCGTACACGTTCCACGGCGACGTCGATCCAGAAAACCCCTTCCGTCCTCCCTACCACCGCCTGATGAGACCGCTCATCAACTTGAACAAATCCTTCCGCCAGATCGGCAAGCACTCACCGCGCCTGCGGGCGCTCCTGCGCACGCACGGTGACCAGGTACGGTTGACGTGCTCCCACGATCCGCACGAGTTTGAGCAGTTCAGTAAGGAGGGATCACAAAGAAGCTAACTCATCCCAAGAGCCCTGCCCCAAGCACCCGGCGAGTTGTGAAACGATGTCCGAAGGCGTTTCCTGCAGTCGAGGCCGGGTGAACCATTCAAACAGCTCGATCCCAACACGTTTTGAACGTGTTTGATGTAGCAGGCCGCGAATTCATTCGCGGCCCTTCGGAGCGCGCTGGCATCGCCCAATGCAAATAAAGGAGATAAAAATGAGAATTCGAAACGTTTGGCTCACCTGTGCTTTCTTGGCCGGCCTGTTGGCCTGCAGTTTCCCATCGCCTGTGCCTTCGGCAGTCTCCGTCGACCGGGCGACTGCTTCAGCGGCCGTTCGGCCCACGATCGCACCAGCATCGCCTGTGGCCACCGCCATCGCCGGGCAACCGCACGTGCTCTCCCCCTTGACCCCGCTGGCTGCCAGCGCCGTCGCCCAGGTATGGGCCAACGAGGGCGGCGACAAGGTCACACGCGATGAACTGCGCGCTACGAATGACTCGGGTGCGGTGCTTAACTCGGTGTGGGACGGCACAACTGTCTCCCTGTTCGGCGCGCGCAACGAAGTCGTGGCCTTCAACCTGGTGCTCGAAGCGCCCACCGCGGAGGCCACGAACGTGAACGTCACCCTCGCCGGCTTGGCCGGCCCCGACGGCGCCGCCATCACCACCCGGCCGGCGAGCGGCGACGATCTGTTCAACTACGTGGGACGCGACATCGAACTGTTCTACGTGCGCTACCTGGAGATCAAAGGCATCAGCACTGACCTGTTCTACGCCGGCTACGACTACGACGAGCGGCACATCCCCGAGCGCTGCCGCCGCCCGTACGATGAAGAGGATGGCAGCGGCAGTGGCAGTTGGGAGGACCGGCCGTGCCACAACAAGCTCTACCCTGACGTCGCCGTACCGATCGAGCTCTATTCGCCCTTTGCCATTCCAGCTGGCACCAACCAATCCATCTGGGGCGACGTCTATATTCCCAAGACGGCGCCCGCCGGCGACTATACCGGCACGATCGAGGTGACGGAAAATGGCGCACTCACCTGGCAGACTCCCATCCGCCTGCGCGTGCGGGATTTCGCGCTCCCCGACCTGCCCAATGCCAGGACGATGCTGTTCTACAGTCCCGAAAACATCAACGACCGCTACCTCGGCGAGGACAACCTCTATCCCGATCCCGGCACCACTGTCTACACCCAATCCCTCGAGCTGGCCGACCGGCACTTTCAAATCGTCCACCGCCACAAGATCTCGCTCATTGACGGGTACACCGAGATCGAACGGCTGGGTGATGCGTGGACATCTCGCCTGAGCGGCGAACTCTTTACCGCTGCCCAGGGGTACGATGGCGTTGGCGTCGGGGTGGGCAACAACGTCTACTCGATCGGCACGTACGGTAGCTGGCCCTGGCAGGGCGGTACGCAGGCGGAGATGCGGGCCAACACCGATGCCTGGACCAACTGGTCCGAGAGCCAGGCCTTTGCCGCCTCCACCGACTATTTCCTCTATCTCATCGACGAGTCCGACGACTATGCCCAGATCGAACAATGGGCCGGCTGGATCAACGACAACCCCGGCCCTGGCCAGCGCCTGATGTCTATGGCGACGACCCCTCTGCCCACGGCGGCGGCGAACACGCCAGCCCTCGACATACCCACTTCCTGGTACTCGGTGGGCCTCACCGACGAGTGGCAGAATGCGGTCGACAGTTGCGTGACCAACGCCGACAAAAGGTTCTACATGTACAACAGTAACCGGCCCGGTTCCGGTTCGTTTGCCATCGAAGACGAGGGAGTCGCTCTGCGGGAATTGGCCTGGGGGCAGTACAAGATGCGGGTTGACCGCTGGTTCTACTGGGAGTCCACGTACTATAACAACGACCAGGGCAACACCGGCCAGACCAACGTCTTTCAACAGGCACAGACGTACGGCGACTTTGACGAGGTGGACGACGTGCTGGGTGAGACGGGCTGGAACTATCTCAATGGCGATGGGGTGTTGTTGTACCCCGGCACCGACACACGTTTTCCCCAAGACAGTTACGGCGTGCAAGGGCCGTTTGCCTCGCTGCGCCTGAAGCACTGGCGGCGCGGCATCCAGGACGTGGACTATCTCACGCTGGCGGCGGTCATCAGCCCGACGCGCACCGCCGAAATCGTCGCCGGAATCGTCCCCACGGTGCTGTGGGAGTACGGCGTGAGCGACCCTGAAGACCCGACCTGGTTGCTCGCGGACATCAGTTGGTCCATCGATCCTGACGACTGGGAGGCGGCGCGGGCCGAGTTGGCGGACATCATCGAGGGCTTTTACGCAGACGTCTCACCTCAGGCCTACCTGCTTTCGATCCGATGACTTTGCTAAAAAGACGGACTCTCACGCCAAGGCGCAAGGACGCAAAGGAAGCAAGGCACCAGTAAGTACGCATCACGCATCACGTTTCACGTTTCACGCATCACGTTTCAGGTTGCCTGGCCGTCCTGAACCTGGCTCATCATCGGCCTCCTGCTCTTTAACCTGCCATTCAGGCGTCCAGAAATACCGCTGCTCGACCGCGGTCAGGAGCGCTTCCGCCACAATGCGCTGTATCATCGCGCCATCTCCGGCCTCGGTCAGGGCATCCAACGCGGCCTGAATGGCGCCTCGCTGTTCAGCGGGTACCTCGACCACCAACCGTGGACGGTCTGGAGTGCTCTCGTCGAGCTTGACAACTGGCTGAGACATCACACATCCTCCTGGATTCAGGTCTCAGGTTTCAGGTTGATCACTCAACCCTCTTCCGGCTCACGTCTCACGCTTCACGTCTCACGTCTCACGTTTCACGTTTCACGTCTCACGTCTCACGTTTCACGTTTCACGTTTCACGCATCACGTTTCACTTGGACGAGCACCGAGTGGGTGCGGGAGCATTCGCTTGGCTGCGTCGGCACGGTGGAGGTGAGGACGTTGGGCGAGCCAGCGGTGTCGGTGCCGTCGGGGTCGAACGCGGGCCAGACGCCTTCGAGCAGGGATACGACGCCCGGCGTGATGTCCCCGGTCACGCGGGCCGCGATGCGGACCCGGCCCTGGGGGCTGCTGACGCAGACCGCCTGGCCATCCGCGATCTGCCGCCCCGCCGCGTCGCGCGGGTGGATCCAGAGTGCCTGCCGCTCACGCTCCTTGAACCACGGGATGTTGCCGCACTGGGAGTGCGTCCGGGTGCGCGGGTGGGGCGTGATCAGCCGGAGCGGGTGCCTGTCGTCCGGCTGCAGCCCACGGTACTCGGGTATGGGGGAGTAGCCGGTCCCGGCGTAGGCGGCCGAGGAGATCTCTACCCGCCCGGATGGCGTGTCGAGCGGGTGGGCCTGTGGATCGGCGACGAAATCGGAGAGCCCCACCCGCAACTGGTTCTCACCCCAATATATGCCGGTGCGCTTGAACGCTTCATAGTCGGGGACCTCGGACGCGGCGACGAAACTCCTCAGCCATTCCTCGTCGCTCCTGCCCTCGGAGAACTCGGCCAGGAAGCCCAGCCGGTCCGCCAGCTCGCAAAAGATGTCATAGTCGTTCCGGGCCTCGGGCAGGGGGGGCACGGCCTGGTTGGAGAACAGCAGGTAGTTGCCGCCGTCGGGGAAGACGACGTCGTCTCTTTCCAGGAAGGTCGTCGCCGGCAGGACGACGTCGCAGTGGAGCGCGGTCGGCGTCAGGAAATAGTCGTGGCAGACGGCGAACTCGAGCGCGTTGAAGGCGCGCACGTTCTTGTGGACGTCGCTGCCCTGCACCAGGTAGTTGCCGCCGACGTTGTAGACCGCCTTGACGTCGCTGGAGTAGCCGCCCCGCCTCCCCTCCAGGATGACGTCCGGCCAGCGGTACTGGGGTACGCGGGCCTGGACCGGGTTGGCGGGCACGCCGATCCCGCCCATCCAGGGGCGCGGCAGTTGGCGCCACTTCAGCGCGCCCGAGGAGCCGCCCGGGACGCCCAGGTTGCCCGTCGCCACCTGCAGCGCAATCGTCAACCGCGCCGCCTCTTCCCCGCCGATGGTGCGCTGGATGGAGAGGCCGGGGATGAGCGCGGTTGGGTGGGTGTGCCCGTACTGGCGCGCGAACTGGACGATGGTGCCGGCGGGCGTTCCGCAGATTTTCTCTGCCCACTGGGGGGTCTTGGGGACACACCGGCCTGAAGAGCCGGTGCTGGGCTGGCCGAGGACGTACTGCTTGAGTTCGTCGAAGCCGACGCTGTACGTTTCCACGCACGTTTTGTCGACCAGGCCCTCGGTGATCAAGACGTACAGGACGGCCAGCATCAGCGCCGCGTCCGTACCAGGCCGGACCGGGATCCACCGGGTCCCCAGCCTGGCGACCGTCCGCGAGCGGCGGGGATCGATCACGATCACCTCGACGCCCCGGTCCCGGGCCTCGCGGATGCGGGCCTCGGTCTCGCACCCCATGCGGGTGTCGGCGACGTTCGCGCCCCACAGGACGATCAACTCCGAGAACTGGAGCGTGCCCGGGTCGATCCCCGGCGGCGACGTGCCCAGGACGAACGGGGTGGCGAAATCAGCCGCGCCGGAGCTATAGCTGCCATAGGTCTCGGTGTATCCGCCGAACAGGCCCAGGAAGCGCGCAGTGAGGCGGTGCGTGTTGTGCAGCGCGCCCCGGCAGGAGCCGCTGCCCCCCAGGAAGAGGATGGCCTCGTTTCCGTGCCGGGCTTTGACGCCGGCCAGCTTTCCGGCCACCAGGTCCAGCGCGTGCGGCCATTCGACCTCGCTGAACTCGCCCGAGCCTCGGGGGCCGGTCCGGAGCAGGGGCTTTTTCAGCCGATCGGGCGCGTACAGCACGCGCGGCATCTGGAACCCCCGCACGCAGCCGGACATAGTGGGGCCGCCCAGCGGGTTGTTCGTGATCCGCGTGACGCGGCCGCGCTCGACGGTCGCCAGCAGCGGGCATCCGCCGCCGCAGTCTTTGTTGCAGGAGATGGGGATGGAGGCGACTGATTTGTTGGGCATGGGTACGTTAGTGCGTGTTGCGTGTTACGTGTTGCGTGTTTTCAGGTGCCTGGCACTTCCCCGGGCAATTCTAGACCTGAGACAGTGGTTTGTCACGGCTGTATCCTGCCTCAGAGGGTCTCTGTAAGTGCCTGGCACCTGATCGCCTCTACTAGAGGGCGTATTTCACTTTTGGGGCGAGCCACCTTCCCGAAAGCTTGCACGAGCGACCTGGCAGACATTTCGGCGCTTCTCGGCAGCATCTACGACATGGCTGATCCTTGCCCTAGCTTTCGGGAAGGTTTACCGCATCACCCCGCCTCCGGTGACGGAAATCGTCGCCCAGGCCCCCGAGGGCGAGCCGCTTTCGCTGGACGAGATCAGCGACATCGTCCACGAGGTACGGCATCCAAGGGAGTGATCCCCCTCCCTCGGGAGTTCCCCGATTTAGCGATCGATTCGTTCCCCTACATTGTGCAAGAATTTTTACGCAGAGCCGCCAAGTCGCAGAGGGTTTTCGTTCTTTGCGCCTCAGCGTCTTTGCGTTGAATCCTGTTCGGTTCCGGCCTGGTCGGGTTAGGGCATCTTCCACTCACGGGATCCGAGGCTTGGCCAGCACCTCGCGGATCTCTAGCTCGTGGAAGGTGCGCGGGTGGGCGGGCTTGCAGACGATAGCTGTGTCGGCGCCGCTGCCCGTCCCGCCGATGGCGATGACCTCCTGGCCCGTGTCCAGGAGTCCCGCGTCGGCGACCATGAGCAGGCACTCGACCGCGACCTTCATCCCCTGCGAGAAGCGGTAGAGCGTGTCGCGCACGATTTCCTCCAGCATCCGCCCGCCGTACTTGTCCGAGAAGGCCGAGCCCACGCCGTCGCCGAGCGCGTGGATGCCGGTGTGGACGGTGACGCCCAGTTCTTGCAACGCGGCTCTCTCCTGCACCGACATGGCCCAGCCCTCGCTCTCGTATCCGTGGCAGATGGTGACGGCGATGACCTGGATCCCCTCGGGCGCAAAGAGCGCCTGGGCCTTGCGGGCGGTGTAGCCGTGGGTCGAGGCCACGACGACCTGCCTGATCCCCAGCGCCAGCGCCCGCTCCTTCGCGATCTGGAGCGTGGCGTCGGTGTTCTGCTTGCCGCCTTTCTCGAAAACCAATGTTTTCAGTTCCATGATCCTCTCCTTATGTCGCCTGTGTATCGACTGCTGTCTATCGTGTGCACTTTAACGCTTGTGGACCGCCTATGCACCACCGGCCGACCTGCCGTCCCCGAGTCCCGGCCAGGCTCTGCCATTGCTCGTTGGTCATTGGTCATTGGTCATTGGTAATGGTCATTGCTTTCAGTGCTTCAGTGATTCCAGCGCCTCCCCTTCTTCCGCGCCCGGCAACCACACCTGGCGCGTCTGCTCATCCAGCGACCAGCCTGTGGGTGTCACGAACAGATCGGGCACCAGGTTGAAGGGGAGCACGCGTTCTACCCAGGTGCGCTCGCTCTTTTCGTGGATGAGCCCAAAGGTGGCAAGGATGCCTTGGGCCAGGCGACCGGCGGTCGTGCGGACGAGCGTGCGCTCTTCCGATGGCGTGATCCGGCGCTGTGTCAACGGATACGTGGAGGGCTGGCCGGCGTGAATGTTCTCGATCGGCCCGTTGCGCCAGCAGGCGTTGACGATCGCGTTCGCCAGCACCCGCGTCGGGTGGGCCTCAGCGCTCGCCCGGGCGCGCCTGCCCCACTCCTCCTGTGCCCGGGGCGTCAACGTGGCTGCAAAATCGGGTATGCTCAGCCCAAGCAGGCTGATGGCACTCCGGTCTCTCTCGGCACGCTTTCGCGTCATCGGCAGGCGCCGTGCTGCCCACGTGAGCGAGAGATAGCGCTCCCAATCGGTGCGCATGACGTCGATCCACCGTGCCAGCGCTGTGGACGCCTCGACGTTGATCCGCGCCATCTCGCTGTCCGCGATGCGGCTCAGGCCCCCCTGTCGAGCCTGCGGCCAAAGGGGCTTGTCGCGATCCGCCAGCACCGCCAGGTACGAGCCCCATCTCAGGCACACGGCGGTGGCCGCCACCGCCTCCTGGCCCAGGTGGAGGCCCGGATAGCCCGTCTCCGGCGGCAACGACGCCAGGTAATCCAGCACCTGCTCGAACATGGGCCTCTCGGGTGGGTGGACGCACCGCCGGATCACCCCGTCGTCATCCAGAACTTCCTCCCACCACCCGGCATCGAGCACCAAGCCCTCGTTCACCCGTACCTTCAGCACCCTCTGCCCCAACCCAGCCCTCCGATCACGTCCTGTATGCCACGTAACACGCAACACGCAACACGCATCACGTATTACGCATCACGCATTACGCATCACGTTTCACGTTTCACGTTTCACGTTTCACGCCTCACGCCTCACGCCCCAACCGCCTCTTTTTCCCCCAGCCTCCTCCTCACCTCCGCGTGGCTCGCCCGCGTGATCGGGTACCAGATCAGGAGCGGCAGCGCCAGCGCGAAAAAGACCAGTGGCACCGGCCCGAAGAACAGCCGGATGCCCAGCAGCGCGTGCGCACTCTGCTCCACGTTGGGCACGTAGCCAAAGAGCTGCAGCACCCAGCCCGAGGCCGTGATGCCCAGCGCTTCGGACACCTTGACCGCCAACCCCCACACGCCATAGTACATCCCCCCGCGATGCTCGCCCGTCTCCATCCGGTCGTACTCCACCACGTCCGGCACCATCGCCCAGGGAAAGACCCAGTTGACGGAGAAGCCGATGCCCGCCAGGATCGCGATTGGGTACACCCACCCGGTTGGCTCGTGTGGCAGGAGGAAGGTGGACGCGACGGCCAGCCCGCCGATCGCCAGCCCCAGCGCGTAGGCCGGTCCCTTGTTCCACCGGTCGGAGAGCATCTTCCAGGGGAAGAGAGACAGCCCGACGAACACGAGCAACAGGAACATCACCACCGGCACCTGGTCCTCCATCCCCAGTTGGTAGGTGAGGAAGTAGGCCAGCAGTGTCTTGAGCAGCGCAAAGGCCGAGTTGGCCATCAGGTAGGCACCGATCAACCGGACGAAGGGGCGGTTCTTGAACGTGGCCAGGAAGGTCCGCAGCGGTGGCGTCTGGCATTGGCTCTCGCTGATCCGCTTCCGCTCCCTCAGCCCGGCGGCGGCGACCCACAGCACGACGGCGGCGAGGACGCCGTAGGCGACGCCGATGGCGCTGTATCCGGCGCGCTTGGTCGCGAACAACCCGACGATGGCCGGCGTCAGTGCCGCCCCGACGATGTAGGCCGGCACGCCCAGCACCATGCGGAACGCGGTCAGGCTGGCGCGCTCGTCATAGTCGTCGGTCAGCTCGGCCGTCAGCGCATAGTAGGGCACGTTGGTCAGCGTCCACATCGTGTCAAAGAGCATGAACGTGAACGCGATCCAGATAAAGGTCCAGGTGTCTGGAAGGCCGCGCGGCACGCGCCACAGCAGGAGAACCGCGATCGCCAGTGGCAGCGCGCCAAAGATCATGTACACGCGCCGCTTGCCGAAGCGGGAGGTCGTGCGGTCGGAGACCCAGCCGAACAGCGGATCGTTGACCGCGTCCCAGACCTTGCCGACGAGCAGCGCGCTACCGACCAGCGCCGGCGCGACGAGCGCCGCGTCGGTGTAAAAGATCATCAGGAAGAACTGGATGGCAGAGTTGACGACCGCGTTGCCGACGTCGCCCACGCCGTAGATGAGCTTGGTGGTCCACCGGAGCTTCTCGTTCCTGTCTGCCATGTCGGTGCCTCCTCGTGTGACGTGTGGCGTGCGAGGATGATGCCCGATTGGGCGCTTTTCACGCGCACCCCCTCCGGTTGCCTTCCAGCAGCCCGGCAGCGGGATCTGGCGATCCCTTTGGAGCGGCCCTTTCGAGCGGAATCAGGTGGCGCCACGGCGGCCGGCGGTCGCCATCCCGAGACCCGCCAGGCCTGGCGCTCCGCTCAGAATCCGAATTGGGTCCAGTCGGTGCCGGTGACGACGGAGCAGGCGAGCACCAGGAAGATGACGAGCAGGATGACCCCGCACCCGCACCCGGTGCACGATACCCCTCTTCCGAAGCCGAACTTTTCCTGCAGCCAATCAAAGACCACGTTCAGGAACGCCAGCTTGAGCAGGCCGGACAAACAACCAGGTTTCTCGTTCATGTTCATCTCCTTGTGCATACTACAGGGTGGTGAGTGCAAAGTACTCTTCGAAATACCACCTGCTCCGTATTGCGTATTTCGTGTTCCGTACTCCTCACGCCTTACGTTTCACGTTTCACGCATCACGCATCACGCATCACGCATCACGTTTCACGTTTCACGCCTCACGCACCACTTCCCCAAAACTCTCCACGTACTCCAGCGACTGGTGCCGAAAGTACGTGTTGTACAGCTCGGCGTAGTGGCCGCCCCGGGCCAGGAGGCCCTCGTGTGTGCCCTCCTCGATAATCCGCCCGTGGTCTATGACGACGATCCGGTCGGCGTGCCTGACGGTCGATAGCCGGTGGGCGATGACGATCGCCGTCCGGTCGCGCATGATCATCTCCAACCCTTCCTGGATCTGCATCTCGGTGAAGGGGTCGACGCTGGCGGTCGCCTCGTCCAGGATAAAGACGGCCGGATCCTTGAGCAGCACGCGCGCCAGCGCGACTAGTTGCCGCTGCCCCATCGAGAGGTTCGCCCCCCGCTCGCCCACGTCGGTGTCCAGCCCATCGGGCAAGTCGGCCAGCCAGTCTCCGCCGCTGATCTGCGTCGCCGCCCGGCGGACCTGCGCGTCGGTCGCCCCCGGCCGGCCGTAGCGGACGTTGTCCCGCACCGTGCCGGAGAAGAGGAACGGCTCCTGCGGCACCAGCCCGATGTGATGGCGGTACTGGCCCAGGTCCAGCCGGCGGACGTCCCGGCCGTCGATCAGCAGCTCCCCGTCCTGGAACTCGTAGAAGCGGGCGATCAGCCGCGCCACGCTGGTCTTGCCCGCGCCGGTGTGCCCGACCAGCGCCACCGTCTCCCCGGGGTGAATCTCGAGCGTAAAGTCGGGCAGCACGATATCTTTTACGTTGTAGGCGAACGTGAGGTTGCGGAACGTGACGCGGCCTTTGATCGTCTCGACCGGCTCGGCCGCCACCTGGAACACCCTCGGCTCGGCGTCGATCAGCGCGAACACCCGCTCGGCGGCCGAGAGCCCATCCTGGAACTGGCTCCAGAAGGAGGCGATGTTCATCAGCGGCCACCAGAAGAACCCCACCGCCTGCATGAACAGGTACCAGTTGCCGGGGCTCACCGTCCCGCCACGGGTCGCCAGCCCGCCGGCGTAGATGAGCGCCGCCACGCCCAGCCCGGAGGCGAGTCCCATGATCGGGAAGATCGTGTTCAGCGTCAGCCCGCGCCGCAGCCCGACCTGGTATGCCTGCTGGTTGTTGGCGTCAAACGTGGCATAGATCGCGCGTTCCTGGCGAAAGCTCTTGGCGACCATGATGCCGCTGATCGATTCCTGGATCTGGGCGTTGATCTTGGCCGTCACCCGGCGGGCGCGCTGCGTCACGCGCCGCGCGACGCGCCGGAAGCTGAGCGCGATCGCGACCGCGAGCGGGGTAAAGCCCACCAACAACACCGTCAGCCAGACGTCGATGCGGAACAGCCAGATGGACAGGAGGACGATCAGCAGCACCTGGCTGAGCAGGTTGATGATCAGGTTGACGACCTCGGAAAAGTCCTGCGTGTCGGACGTGACCCGGCTGACGATCTTGCCGGACGGATGCTCGTCGTAAAAGGACAGATCGTGTCCGATGGTGGCGTTAAAGACGTCCTCCCGCAGTTTGAGCACCACGTTCCCGATCACCCGGGCGGAGGTCCGTTGCTGCACATAGTTGAACGTCCACCCTGCGGCACCCAGCAGGAGCACACCCCCTGCCAGCAGCAGCATTTTCTCGACGGCCGGGTCCTGGACCAGGACGTCGATCGCCTTGGAGATCAGGATCGGCGCAGCGGTCCCTGCCGCCGAGTTCAGCGTCATCATCACGGCCACGAGCAGCATCTGCCGGGCGTACGGTTGGAAATAGCCGATCGTCCGGATCAGCAGCTCCCGGTCGCGATATTGGCGGTCGTACGCCTCGGTGTCGAGGCCGTCGAGAATGAAGCCCATACCATCTCCTGGAGGTCGTGGCTCGTGTTTCGTGTTACGTGTTGCGTGTTTCGTGGTGCGTGACAGGGACGGAACACGCAATACGCAATACGTAATACGTAATGCGTGACGATTACGCATCACGCATCACGCATCACGCATCACGTTTCACGTTTCACGTTTCACGTTTCACGCCTCACGTTTCACGTCAGTCGTACCTTGCAAAGATCCGCCGGTAATCCGCACTCCGCTCCATCAGCTCCTCGTGCGTCCCCTGGGCGACCAGCTCGCCCCGCCGCAGGACCAGGATGCGATCGGCCCAGCGGATCTGGCTCAGCCGGTGGGTGATGATGAACGTCGTCCGCTCCCGGCTGATGCGCCGCATCGCGCGCTGGATCTGGTCCTCGGTCGCGCTGTCGATCGCGCTCGTCGAGTCGTCCAGGATCAGGATGCGCGGGTCGGTGAGGAAGGCGCGGGCGATGGCGACCCGCTGCCGCTGCCCGCCCGAGAGCGTCACGCCGCGCTCGCCGACCTCGGTGTCGTAGCCGTCGCCGAACCCGGTGATGAACTCGTGCGCCTGCGCCTCGCGCGCCGCCCGCTCGATCGCTTCCTGGTCGGCACCGGCATGGCCAAAGGCGATGTTTTCGGCCAGCGTGTGGGAGAAGAGGAACACGTCCTGCTCGATCGTCGAGATCTGCGAGCGGAGCGATTCCAGGCTCCAGTCGCGCACGTCCACCCCGTCGACCAGCACCCGCCCGCCGTCGGCGTCAAAGATGCGGTTGATCAGCCACGTGAGCGTCGTCTTGCCCGAGCCGGTCTGGCCGACGATGGCGATCGTCTCCCCTGGCCGGGCGGCGAAGCTGACGTCCCTGAGCACCGGCTTGCCGTCGTAGCTAAAGCTGACGTCCTCAAACACCACCTCCCCCCGGATCGGCCGGGCGACGCCGGCCTCGTTCTCGTCCAGCTCGGTCTCGGTGTTGATCAGTTCCAGGATCCGCCCGGCGCTGGCGACGCCCAACTGGACCAGGTTGAAGGAAAAGATAGAGATGAACGTGGGAAAGCGGAGCGAGCCCAGCAGCCCCATGAACGTGACCACCTGGCCCAGGCTGACGCTGCCCGCCCGCCAGAGCAGGAGCGCGTGCAGGAAGCCGCCCGCCCAGGCCAGCGTGAAGGCCAGCATCGGCAGGTAGCGGGCCTCGATGTCCCCCTGCTGCACGAAATAGTCGCGGAACCGGCGGGCGTCGCCCGTGAACTTCCGCGCTTCATACCGCTCCTGGACGTCGGCCTTGACGACCTCGATCCCGGCGATGGCCTCCGTCAGCCCGGCGTTCATCGTCCCGAACTGCTCCCGTTGGGCCATGCTCACCGGCTTGAGCCGCCGGTTGTAGTCGACGACCGTGACCGCCAGCAGAACGGTGAAAATGGCCGGGACGAGCAACAGCTTGAACTCGATCTGGCTGATGAGGATGATGGGGACGACGAGCGCCATCAGCGAGTCGATGATCAGCATCAGGCCCGGGCTGAACATCAGGTTGAGCGCACGCACGTCGTTCGTGGCGCGGGCCATGATGTCGCCGATCCGCTGCCGGCCGTGAAACGTCTGGCTCTTGCCCAGCAGACTGGCGTACAGCTCGTCGCGGGCGTCCCGCTCGATGCGTTGGGCCAGGAACTCGATCGCATAGTTGCGGATCAACCCCGTCACGCCCTGCCCGACGGCGGATCCCAGCACGCCCAAGGCCAGCGCCACCAAATCACCCGTGCGCCAGCCGGGCGTGGTGATGAGATCGAACCCCTGCCCGATAAAGATCTGGCGGTAGCTATACGCCAGGTTGTTGAGGATGGCGGCCAGGACCGTGGCCAGCGGGAACAGGGGATACCGCACCAGGTGGGAGATGATCCAGCGCACCGGCCCCGAGCGGTTATAACGGTGTTCGTTTTCCAGCCTGAACTCTCGTTTGGCCAACGGGCCCCCATTTCGCGTCTGGGATGCTGCCTGCGAGGCACAATCCAAGCATACCACAGATAGCACGCAAGCGCCAGCGACCCCCAGCAAGCCCCTTGCAAGCCCCCTGCGGAGCGGGGGGTCCGTGACAGCCTACCCACGACCCTGCAGAAGCCTGGCGCAGCGGTGACCCCACCCCCCACTACGTGGGGGGCTTCAGAGGGGGGGCTTCAGTAGCGCGAGGAATTCGGCGAGGATGATGGCGGTCGCGCCCCAGATCTTGTGCTCGCCCACGGCGTAGAAGGGGACGTGCAGCTCCGCTCCGCGCCAGATCCAGTCCTCCTCGCGCCGCGTCGCCGGGTCGAGCAGCACGGGCAGTGGGACCTCCAGCAGCTCGGCCACCTCGGTGGGATCAGGGTCGAAGGCGGGGCGCTGGCGCGTGTAGGCGACGAAGGGGTGCACCACGTTGTTGCTGGGCGGGATGTAGAGGGGCGTGAGCGGGCCGAGGATCTCTAGCCCGCCGGTGGCGATCCCGATCTCCTCGTGGGTCTCGCGCAGCGCCGTCTCCTGGTACGACACGTCCCCCTCCTCCCACCCGCCGCCGGGCAGCGAGATCTGCCCGCTGTGGTAGTTCAAGCCGGACGTGCGCACGGTCAGCACCAGGTGAAGCACGCCGCGGATGGGGTACAGTACCAACAAGATGCCGGCCTGCCGGGGCTCGGCGCCGGGGGCCGGGCTGAACCGGCGCGGGCGCGGCGCCATCGTGATCTGCGCGGTGGGGCCGGGCAGCGGGCCGCGCATCGCGGCGCGGACGTGCTCGATGGTTGGATGCGTGGTGTTCATCATTCGCCAACAGAACACCCCCAGCCCGGTCACAACTAGGCCACCAGCCAGCCAATAGAGAATCAATCCTTTGCACCGGCCAAAGTGGCCTGTGCCGTCATTGTACCAGACTCGATAATTACGGTCATAACTCCCGGCAAAGACGTCAAGAGTACCGTTGCCATCCACGTCTCCCAGGGCTACAACGTGTCTCCACGAATAGCGCATACGCTGGCCACTGCCCCAAAAGTTCTCCGCGCCGTCATTCAACCAGACTTCACCGGTTGTTTTATTGCCGACAAAGGCGTCCAGGTCCCCATCGTTGTCCAGGTCTGCCAATGCCACAACTCGGGTGTATGCATTGCCCAGGGTCTGGCCACTCCCGTTAAAGTTACCGCGCCCATCATTCAGCCCAACTTCATTCGGCCCATCATTCCCGACAAAGATGTCCAGATCACCATCATCGTCTACATCGCCCAGGGCCAAGGCATGAGTCTCCGCGCTCCCTAGCGACTGACCGCTGTCGCTGAATTGCCCTCTGCCATCATTCAGCCACACCTTATTCGGTTGATTGTGCCAGTCTCGGCCACTCGCATCAATCATGGAATCAGAGTTCCCGACAAAGGCATCCAGGTCCCCATCGCCGTCCAGGTCTCCCAGCGCTATGGCTTTACTGCCCAGGATTCCCAACCGCTGACCACTGTCTCGAAAGTTCCCTGCGCCATCGTTCAACCACACTATGTTGTAAGGCTGGCTAACACTGGAACCTGAGGTGGTCCCACAGCAACCAGCCGCAAAGGCGTCAAGGTCGCCATCTCCATCTACATCGCCCAAGGAGACTGTCCAACTCCACGCGCCAGAGTCTCCAGGGACGGACAACCATCGGTGGGCAACGAACGTCCCCCTACCATCATTCTCGAACATCTGGCAGGTGACCCCATTGCCAACCCAGGCATCCAGGTCGCCATCAGCGTCGAGATCGCCCAGCGCAGCGGAATGAGTATCCATTGGCCTGCCCAACCGCTGGTCGCTGTTGCGGAATCGCCCCGTGCCATCGTTCAACCAGACCGTGTTTGGCTTGAATGCTTCGTAACGACCATTGGCGAAAAATGCATCAAGGTCGCTGTCCCCATCGACGTCTCCCAGAGCCACGTCTCGGGCAGGTCCCTCAACTATGTCAGCAATGGACCCTATTACTGAACACGAAGCCAGTAAACTCGCGCTCAGGATTGAGATAAGCGTAACCAGATGGATTCTCATCTGATGTTCGGTCTCCAAACGTCAGAGCCCTATCAATCCAGCAACAAAACACCCGCCCCAACCGTCCGGCTGAGCTTGGTCGAAGCCTTGACGGTGGGCGGGCGTGGTGCTGACATGCGGTTGTCGGGGCGGCCCCCACCGCCTTGGCCATCGCCTCGGGCTCGCGCAAAGCGCCGAGGCTTTTGTCATTGTAGCACAGGTAAGTGGGTGGGACAACTGCAGGTGGCTCTGGAAGTCATCGAGGCCATACTGACCACGGCTGGGGGTCTCAGGTCCTACTTTGGGCCGCCCGGCGCGTGCACCCCGTGAGTGCGCGCAGCGACGATGTCGAGCAGCTTCTGGCTTGCGGCCGGGGACAGGCCCAGGCTGTCCAGCTCGGCCTGGAGCGTCTCGAGCGTGCCGTGGCCACCGAGGTAGCCGTTGACGCGCGCCGCAGCGGTGGAGGCGACAAAGTCGCCGTCGTCGGGATATATGCGGCGCAAGTCCTCCATCAGATCCCGCACCTGCCGCAGCCGGTACTTTTGATGGTACGGTTCGGCCAGGTAGAACTCGGAGGCGGGGACGATCTCGGTGAATATCTCGGCCCCCAGTTTGGCCGCCTCGCGGTCCCTCGTCTCCATGGCCAGTCTCTTCTGCTCCTCGTTGTGATAGAACACGATAGACATGTATTGCCGCGACCAGGGTTGCTGCGCCGGAAAGTGGCTGCTCCAAAAGACGTCGAGCAACTCCTGGTACGAGACCTGGGCCGGGTCGTAGTCGATCTGGATCGTCTCGCTGTGATCGCCCAGGTTGTGATAGGTGGGGTCCTTCGTCGTCCCGCCGGTGTACCCGACGCGGGTGCGCACGACGCCGGGGATGCTCCCGAACCGGGAGTCCGGGCCCCAGAATCAGCTCAGCGCGAACGTCGCCGTCTCCGTCCTGGCCGGCGCGGCGGCGTCGATGGGGGGTATCGCGGCCCGGGGGGCCGCGCTCCTCGTCTGAGTCAGCATATTCCTCCTCGCTAAACCGAAATAGATCCCCAGCCCGGCCAACACAAGTCCAACGACACCTGCAGCGACCGCCACAGTTCTCTGGGCCGGGGCAACTATCTTGATCAAATCTGCCATTGATTATCCTGTACCAGTTTTCGCAAGCACAGAGCCATCTCGCAACTTCTCTCAACAGGGATGATTTGGCCCTGCTCAGCGAGAGCCATCGATCCAGCTATGCGCAATCCAACACTTTCGCTATTGACCTGATCTGCGTCCCCTTTGTCCCCTCGTCCCTCTGTCCCCTTGTCCCCTTGTCCCCTTGTCACCCTGTCCCCTTCTCTCCCCCTCCCCTGGCCCGGTCGAGCGCCGCCAGCACCCGCTCCGGCGTCAGCGGCAGCTTGTAGATGCGCACTCCGATGGCATTCGCGACGGCGTTCGCGACGGCCGGCGCGGCCGGCGTGAGCGAGGGCTCGCCGATCCCCTTGGCGCCGAACGGCCCCAGCCCCGTCCCCGACTCGAGGATGATGGCCTGCGTCGTGGGGATGTCGCGCGACGTGGGGATCAGGTACTCGGCCAGCGAGGGCGTCTGGATCACGCCCTCCTCGACGACGACCTCCTCCATCAGCGCGTAGCCCAGCCCCTGCGCGCTGCCGCCCTGGATCTGCCCCTCGACGGCGACGGGGTTGATGGCCCGGCCCACGTCGTGGCAGCCAACGCTCTTGAGCAGCGTGATCTCGCCCGTCTCGGTATCGACGGCGACCTCGACCGCGTGCGCGCTAAAGGTAAAGTCGGGGAAGATGGGTCCCTGGAGGTTCTCGGGATCGAGCTTGGCGCTGAAGGGCGCTTTGAACAGGGCCAGGTTCGAGAGCGGCAGCCCCTCCGCAGCGCACATGGCCGCCAAGTCGGCCAGCGGGAGTGCGTCCTCCGGGTCGTGCTTGACGAACACGACGCCGTCCGCGATGTCCAGGTCGTCGGGGTCCTCCTCAAAGTGCTTGGAGGCGCGGTCGAGCAGCACCTCGCGTACCCGGCTGGCGGCCTGGAAGACGGCGTTACCCGACATGTAGAGCTGGCGGGTGGCGGTCGACGTGCCCGCCAGCGGCGTCAGCGCCGAGTCGGTGCTGTAGATCGTCGTGTCCTCGAGCGGCACGCCGAGAACCTCGGCCGTGATCTGGCACAGTGTGTTGACCTGTCCGGCCCCCAGGTCGGGCACGCCGCAGCGGATGATGACGCTGCCATCGAGCTCGACGCCGACCCAGGCGCGGGAGGTGTCGTGGAACCAGGTGATGCGGCCATAGCTCTGCATGGTCGAGGCAAAGCCCTGGCCGACCTTGACGGGGCCACGGTCGCCTGCCCTGCCTGCCCCGAGCGCAGCCGAGGGGAGCAAGGCCGAAGGGCCTGCCTGCTCGCCCAGCGCGGCCAGCGCCCGGGTGGCGGTCTCCTCCAGCCAGACCGCGCTCTTGATCTCCTGGCCGGTCGAGGTGCGGTCGCCGGTCCGGAGGTAGTTGACGCGCCGCACCTCCAGCGGGTCCAGGTCCAGCGCCTTGGCGATCTCGTCCATCTGCTGCTCGTGGGCAAAGGCGGCCTGCGGGAAGCCAAAGCCCCGGAAGGCGCTGGTGAAGGGGTTGTTCGTGGCGGCGGCGACGCTGTCGACGCGCAGGTTGTCCACCCGGTAGGGACCGCACGCCCCGACCGTGGCGTAGAGGAGCACGTAAGGGCTGAGGTAGGGGTAAGCGCCCGAGTCGGCCACCATCTCGACCTGAACGGCGGTGATGCGGCCGTTCCTCTTGACGCCGGTGCAGTGGCTGATGATAAAGGGGTGGCGCTTGGAGTGGGCCTGGATGGACTCCTCGCGCGTGTACTCCAACCGCACCGGGCGGCGCGTGTGCCTGGCCAACAGCGCCAGGTAGATCTCGACGGTGATGTCCTCCTTGCCGCCGAAGCCGCCGCCGAGCATGGTGCCCTGGATGTGGATCTTGTTCTGCGGGACACCGACCGCCCGGGCGATCGAGCGAAAGTGCTCGACGACCTGGGTGCAGACGCGGATGTTGATCACGTCGCGCTCGTCGACCCAGGCGACGCCGGCCTCTGGCTCGATGTAGGCGTGGTCGATGAAGGGCACGCGGAAGGTGTTCTCGAGGACCAGGTCGGCGACGGCGAACCCGGCCTCGATGTCCCCCTTGCGGATCTTCCAGCGGGCGACGATGTTGTCCGGCTCGTAGACGACGGGCGCGCCGGGCTCCAGCGCCTCCAGCGGGTCGAACACGCCCGGGAGCGGCTCGTACTCGACGTCGATCAGCTCAAGCGCGCGCTCGGCGATGGCCAGCGTCTCGGCGGCGACGAGCGCGATCGGCTCGCCGGCGAAGCGCACCCGGTCTGCGGCGAGCACGGGCGCGTCTGAACCGGCGCGTCGTTTCTGCCCGGTCTGGCCGGGCATGTCGGTGACCAGCTTGGCGTCTGGCAGGTCGTCCGCGGTCAGGACGCAGGCGACGCCGGGCAGCGCGCGGGCTTTGCGGACGTCGAGCCGCTTGATGCGGGCGGAGGGGAGGGGGCTGCGAAAGACCTTGGCGTGGAGCATGTGGGGCATGAAAAAGTCGCCGGCGTAGACGGTCGCGCCGACCGCCTTGCCCAGCGCATCGACCCGGCGCAGCGGCTTGCCGACCGTGCGCAGTTCGGGCAGTTCGACCGGGGGAAGGGGTTTGACTTTCACTGTCATGATTCACCTCCTGGGGCGAATTTACGAATTTACGAATGTACGAATTTACGAATCTACGAGCTCGCTACTCATTCGCCTATTCGTTTATTCGTTCATTCGTTTATTCGTTCATTCGTTTATTCGTTCATTCGTAAATTCGCTCTGCTGCCATCTGGATCGCCTTGACGATCTGCGCGTAGCCGGTGCAGCGGCACAGGTTGCCAGAGATCGCCTCGCGGATCTCGTCCTCGGTGGGGTGCGGGGTGCGGTCCAGCAGCGCCTTGGCCGCGATGATCATCCCCGGCGTGCAGTATCCGCACTGCGCGGCGCCGGCGTCGGCAAAGGCCTCCTGCAGCGGGTGGGGATCGTCCATCGTCCCCAGCCCGGCGTCGGTGACGATCTCGGCTCCCTCGGCCTGCCAGGCCAGGACGAGACAACTGTTGACCGCCCGGCCGTCCAACAGGACGGCGCACGCGCCGCAGTCCCCCTTCTCGCAGCCGTTCTTGACGTCGGTATATCCGAGCTCGCGCAGGGCGTGGAGCAGCGTCACGTTGGGGGCCAGCGCGACGTAGTGCTCGCGGCCGTTGACGTGTAGGGTGACAACTTTGGGTTGCATCATGTCCCTCCCTTCAAAACCCTAAGGGTTTTCCTAAACCCTTAGGGTTTCCCTTAGGGTTTCCGCCAGCAAACGACGGACGAGCACCTCTGTGACCCGCTTGCGGTATGCCGCCGAAGCCCGGACGTCGTCGACGCAGCACGTGGCCTCGGCGGCCAGGCGGGCGGCCTCGGCGATTGTCTCGGGCGTCGGCACCTGGTCGCGCAGCAGGTCCTCGGCGGCGCGGGCCCGGCTGGGCGTGGGCGCGACCGCGCCCAGCGCGATGCGCGCCTGGCCACAGCGTCCGTGCTCGTCACGCTCGACCACCACGGCGGCGCTGACGACAGAGATGGCGTCGGCCTTGCGCAGCGCCAGCTTGCGGAAAGCGCTGGCAGCGCGGGGCGAGGGCACCGGCCAGCGCACGGCCGCCAGCAGCTCGTCCTGGCAGCAGGTCGTCTGGCGCACGCCGGTGATGAAATCCTCGACCGGGACACGGCGGCTTCCTCGCTCGCTCACCAGCTCGACCTCGGCGCCCAGGACGAGCAACGGGGGTGCGGTGTCCGCCGCTGGCGAGGCATACGCCAGGTTGCCCCCCAGCGTGGCCCGGTTGCGGACCAGCGGGTTGGCAAACACCTGAACGCCCTGCCTCAGGATGGCGGCCTGCCGGGCGATCAGGGGCTCCTCCAACAACTCGGCGATGGTCACCGCGCCACCGACGACGACGTGCCCATCCTCCTGCCGGATGCCACGCAGCTCGTCCAGGCGCGATACGTCCATCAGCACACCGGGACGGCGCAGGCCGCCGCGCATGTCGACGAGCAGGCCCGTCCCACCAGCCAGCGGCGTGACCTCGGCCGCGCGCTCGGCCAGCACATCGAGCGCCTCCGGCAGCGTCTGTGGCATCAAGAGATCAAACTCCGGTAGCATGCATGCCTCCTTATCCTACTCCGGCCGGGCCCGCGACCCGGCGGCTCTGGCTCCTGAAGATGCGGAGCGTGGGCCCGCTTTGAGCCCGAAACAGACAACACGCTGAGCCCATCCCCGGGCGATGACGCGGGTCGCCAGGCATCGACACTGCCCGGACGTCCCCGGGGACGAAGGCCGGGAGCAAGACCGAAGTGAAGAAAGCTACGGTGACGTGCAAAGACTGAGCAACGTCAGCAAGAGCACCTGTGTTCCCTTCAATATGTCCTGTTCGTCGGTCCACTCCTGCGGGTTATGGCTGACACCGTCACGGCTGGGCACAAGAATCATGCCCGTGTGATCCACGACTTTCGCTACCTGTGCCGCGTCGTGGCCGGCTCCGCTCGGGAGCCGGTACGATTTGATCCCCAGCGTCAAACACTGCCTCTCGATCAGGTACACGACCTCTTCGGAGAGCGGTTGTGGGTCCTCGTCGGTGATCACGTCAATCTGGCAGGAGATACCCCGGCGACTGGTGATGCGTCTGATTTCGTCCTGGATCGCATTCACCGCCACCGTCTTGGCCCTCGAGGACGCGCTGCGCACATCAATCGCCAGGCGGACCTTTCCAGGAACGACGTTGATGACGTTGGGGTCGACTTCGACCATGCCGACGGTACCCACGACGTTCCCCGCTGACATGCATACACTCTCGACCGCCAGTATGACCTCCGCTGACGCCACGAGTGGGTCCTTTCTAGCCTCCATAGGCATGGTCCCTGAGTGACCCTGGGTCCCCGCGAGCGTAACGTCGAGGCGGGTAGGGGCAGCAATCGCGGTGACAGCGCCGATGGGCTTTCTGAGCATGTGCAGGACAGGGCCTTGTTCGATGTGCAGTTCCACGAAGGCCTTAATCCGATCTCCCGGACATCGGGACTGCCTGACGTAGGCCTGCACGGTTCCTACCAGGTCACCTGGCCTGGTTTTCGATCCCCCCAGTTCCTGGCTCCTCATGGCATAGATCGCCTCGGCCAGCGTCTGGCCATCGTGATCCCGCGTCAGGAGCATCTTCCGGCTGATGGGCTGCCCGGCCATGACCCGGCTGCCAAACGCATATCCGATGTTGAACCGTGAGGACTCCTCCATCACAAAACAGACGACCTCGAGCGGGCAGGACAACGAGGCACCAGCTTCACCGAGAACCTGCGCCACCTCCAGCGCGGCGACGACGCCGAGCACTCCATCAAACTTTCCTCCGTGTACGACGGTGTCTATGTGTGAACCGGACATCACGACAGGCACGTCTGCGCCCGTATGGCCCAGCCTTCCGAAGATGTTGCCAATTGGGCTGACGCGCACGTCCAGTCCGGCCTCCCTCATCCAGTCCACGACCAGCTTCCTGGCCTGCCTGTCCCCCTCGGTAAACGCCAGCCGCGTGACCCCATTTGGGCCGGATGTGCCGATCTGCGCCAACCGATGGAGGCGCTCCATCAGCCGCTCGAGGCGAATCCCATTGATCATTGCTGTGACCTCGATGTTCCGCATCTCGTATATCTTCGTAACTGACTAATGATCCCCGTCCTGGCCACACCCCATCACCGCCTGCACAATGCTGGCGAAACCGGTGCACCGGCAGCGGTTCCCCTTCAGGTAGTCGCGGACCTCGTCCTCCGTGGGAGATGGGATTTCGCCCAGCAGGCTCTTGGTCATCATCAACATACCCGGCGTGCAGTACCCGCACTGGAACGCCGTGTGCTCGATGAACGCTTCCTGCAGCGGGTCCAGCTCCCCATCCGGGCGGGCCAGACCTTCGACCGTCAGGACCTGGCTCCCGTCGGCTGCGACGGCCAGCACCAGGCACGATAGCGCAGGCTTCCCATCCAGGTGGACGGTACACGCGCCACACTCGCCGATGCCGCAGCCGTACTTGGCGCCGGTCAACTCCAGCCGCTCGCGGAGCACGTTCAACAACAGCTCGTTGGGCGCGACGGAAAGCGTGTGCCGGACGCCATTCACGGTCAAATTGATAATGTGGGTCTCCGTCGGGCCGACGCGGAGCGTGTTGCGTGTTGCGTATTGCGTATTGCGTAAAACCGTGCTTCCTGCCTCCTGCCTCCTGCTTCCTGCTTCCTGTTTCCTGCCTCCTGCCTCCTGCTCCCCTGCCCGCTCCCACGCCACCTGCAACACGTCGTGCGCCAGCGCCTTGACCACCTCCCGCCGGTACCAGGCGGTGGAGCGCACGTCGTCGATCGGCGAGATTTCCTCCGCCGCGACCCGGCCGGCCTCGAGCGCGAGCTCCGCGCTGAACGGCTTGCCGGCGAGCACCTCCTCGGCCCGCCTGGTGCGCGAGACGGTCGGCCCGACGGAACCGAAGGCGAGCCGGCAATCGACGACGCGGTCGCCCTCCCGCAGCAGGACCGCCGCGACGCTGGCCTTGGCCAGGTCGGCCGCCACCCGCGATATTTTGATGAACGCGCTGCCCGCCCCTCCCGCACTTTCTCCCCTCCCCTCTGAGGGGAGGGGCTGGGGGAGGGGTGGGAGCTGGACCGCGACGAGGAGCTCACCGTCCCGCAAAGCCGTCTGGCCAGGCCCCAGCAGAAACTCCTCAACCGGCAGGATCCGTTCGCCATCAGGGCCGGCGAGCACGAGCTGGGCGCCAAACGCCATCAGCGCTGGCACCGTGTCCGAAGCGGGCGAGCCGTTGCACAGGTTCCCGCCGATCGTGCCCATCACCTGGATCTGGGTGGAGCCAAACGCCGCGCAGGCCTCGGCGAGCGCCGCGTAACCGGCCTGGACCTGGGGCGCGTTGCGGATGGTGCGAATTTTGGTGAGCGCGCCGATGCGCAAGCCGCCGTCGTGGGGGGCGATGCCGTCCAACCCGGGCACTTTGCCGACGTTGATCACGTATTCCGGCGCGACGCGCTCCATCTTAATCTGGACGAGCAGGTAGGTGCCCCCCGCCAGCACCTGTGCCCGGTCGCCGTGCTCGCGCAGCAGCGAGATCGCCTCCTCCAGCGACGCAGGCTCCAGGTACTCGAACCCGTGCACCAGGATGTGCGAATTCGTCATCTCATTCATCAGGCTTCCCCTACTCCTTACTCCCTGTCCTCAACGCGAGCAGGATCTTTTCCGGCGTGATCGGCAGTTCGTAGAACCGGACGCCGATGGCGTTGTAGACCGCGTTGGCGTAGGCCGCCGCGACCGGGTTGGTCGCCGCCTCCCCGACACCCTTGGCGCCAAAGGGCCCCGTGGGCTCGTACGTGTGGGCAAAGTGGATGCAGAGATCGTCCACGCGCACGCTCTCATTGATGGACGGCGTCTTGGCGTCGATCCAATACCCACCCGACGTGAGTTGCCCATCCGTGTCCCACGCGTTGCTCTCGTACAGCGCAAAGCCCGCGCCCTTCAAAAGCCCGCCCTCGAGCTGCCCGGCCGCCATCTGCGGGTTGACGACGGTGCCACAGTCGCTTCCCATCGCGGCCTTGACCGTGCGCACCCGCCCTGTCCAGGTGTCCACCTCGACGTCAACGAACACGGTGACGTAGGCCGGCGGGCAGTTGACCGGGCGGTAGCTTTCGACGGCGGCGATCGTCTTCCAGCTCTCGGTCCAACAGCGGGTGGCGATCTCGGCGATCGTCATCCGCCGGTCCGGGATCGCCGGGGCGTAGACGACGCCCTGCCCCAGGTCCTCGTCCACGTCGAGCGCCAGCGCGTCCGGCATCACGTTCAGGAAGCGGGCCGCCGTCTCCAGGAGCTCCCGCCGCACCGTCTGCGCGGCCTTCGCGGCAGCGCCGCCGCCGGCGTAGACGCCCCGGGTGGCGTGCGTGCAGACGTCGTAAACCGTCGAGCGGGTCTCGGCGGGGGCCAGGTTGACCTTGTCCAGCGGCACGCACAGCGTCTCGGCCACCAGCTTGGCCACCGCCTCGAGCGTGCCCCCGCCGTGGTCCATCAGCGCCGTGACGACGTCGACCGAACCGTCGACGTTGATCTTGACCATGGCCCCGGAGAAATCGATGACGTCGCCGGGCTGGGGAGCGCCAGCGCTCGATGTGTGGAAGCCACGCCCGACGCCGATGCCCCGGCGGCAGCGCCCCCCCCTCTCTCCCCCCCTCTCTCCCCCCCCCGGCGGGGGGGGGCAGGGGGGGGGCTGGCGCCTCTCCCAGCCGATGGCCTCAGCCCCCTGGCGCAAGAGCTCGGGCACCCCGTCGCTCTGGACGATCGAACGCACCAGTGGCCCCTGGCCCCAGAAGGTATCCCCCAGCCCGACATAGTTCTTGAGCCGCAGCTCGACCGGGTCCAGACTCAACTTCTCGGCCAGTTCGTCGATCAGCGACTCGACGGCGAACGTGACCTGCGGGTTGCCAAAGCCCTGCATGGCGCAGGAGATGGCCTTGTTCGTGTAGACGGCCGTGCCCCGGTAGCGCACGTTGGGGAGCTTGTAGAGGGAGACCAGCCAGCCGACGCACACACCCAGGAACGAGTAGGCCTGGATGTTGTGCGCCCCGATGTCGGCGATCACCGCCATCTCCGCGCCGGTCAGCGTGCCGTCCTTCCTGGCGGCCATCTTTAGGTGGATCTGCGTGCCGTAGCGGGTGTGATCGTGCGCGTCCTCCTCCCGCGTCAGCGTCAGCTTGACCGGGCGGCGGGCCTTGAGCGCGAGCGCGGCGCAGATGGGAATCGGCGGGTTCATCTGGATGCTGGAGCCAAAGGTGCCGCCGATGGGGACACGGTTGACGTTGATTTTGCTCAGCGGAATGTCGAAAATCTCCCCCAGCAGAATTCGCACGTTGTGGATGGATTGCGTGGTCGGCCAGACGGTGAGCCCGCCGTCTGGCTCCGGGCGACACACGACCGACTTGGGCTCCATCTGCGCGTGGTAGATCTTGGTTGTTCTGAACGTGCCCTCGACGACCACGTCCGCCTCGGCAAACGCCCGCTCCACGTCCCCCTCCTCGATCTCGCGGGCGCAGGCGACGTTGTTCTCGATCTTGACCTCGTCCTCCCCCCACAGCACCGTGTCGTAGACCGGTTCGGCCCCCGGCTTCATCGCCTCGATGGGGTCGGTGACTGCGGGCAAGACCTCGTACTCGACCTGGATCGCGCGCACCGCTTTCTCGGCCAGTTCCTCCGTCTCCGCGGCCACGGCGGCGACCGCCTCGCTCATGCGCCGCACCTTGTCGGCCAGGATGTAGTGGTCCTTGTGCAGGACCGCGGGGATGGTGATGATGCGCTCGTTGTAGCGCACCTTTGGGACGTCGTCGAAGGTGATGGCGACGGCCCCCATCGCCTCCGCCGCGCTCGTGTCGATGCGCTTGACGCGGGCGTGGGCGTAGGGGCTCGACAGGATGCGCCCGTGGAGCATGCGCGGCAGGCTGACGTCAACGGAGTATCGTTCCTGCCCCGTGACCCTGGCGACCCCGTCCTTGCGCGGGGTTGCCTTACCCAATACGTGGAACTCTTTTTGTTCCATACGCCCCTTCTCCCTTATGTGCTCCTGTGCTCGCCAGGAACCGCCAGATCCCGTGTGCCAACGTACCAACTAAATCCTGCCGGCGATCAGGGCGATGAGCGCCATGCGGACGTACACGCCGTTGCGCACCTGGCGAAAGTAGGCCGCGCCGGGCAGGTCGTCCACGTCGGTGGCGATCTCGTCGACGCGCGGCAGTGGATGGAGGATCGTCAGGTCGGGATTGGTCCGTTCGACCATCTCGCGCGTGAGGACGTAGATCCCTTTGAGCCGCTGGTACTCGGCCGGGTCCTCAAAGCGCTCCTTCTGGATGCGAGTCATGTAGAGTACATCCGCCTCCCCCATCGCCCCCTCCAGGTCGGTCGTCTCCTCCACTTGCACGCCGTGCTCGCGCAACTGCGCCGTGATATCCGGCGGCATCTTGAGCGCTTCGGGCGCGACAAAGATCAGCTTGCAGTCGAAATGCTTGTACAGCTCCACCCCGGCGTGGACCGTGCGGCCGTACTTGAGATCGCCACACAGGGCGATGGTGTTTCCGTCCACCCGCCCCCGCTCGGAGCGGATCGTGAACAGGTCCAGCAGGGCCTGGGTGGGATGCTGGCCCGCGCCGTCGCCGCCGTTGATCACGGGAACCGTGGCCACAGCGGCGGCCTCCCTGGCCGAGCCGATCCTGGGGTGGCGCATCACGATCAGGTCCACGTACTGATCCACGTTGCGGATAGTGTCGGCCAGCGACTCGCCCTTGGTGGACGAGGACACGCCCGCCGAGGCAAATCCGACCACGCCGCCGCCCAGGCGGTGCATCGCCGTCTCGAACGAGAGCTGCGTGCGGGTGCTGGGCTCGAAGAAAAGGGCACCCAGGACGTAGCCATCCATCAGGACCAGCGCGTGCCTCTTCTCCAATCGTTCGCGCATGTCCTCCGCAACGTCCATGACGTACTCCAACTCCTGGCGGGTGAACTGCGCCCCGTCGAGGATGTCCTTACCTTTGAAGTCGTGCATCGAATGTACCCCCTGTAGATTGCAGATTGCAGATTGCAGATTGCAGGAGTGAACGGATGCGCCAACTTGTTGGCGTCCTTGGCAAGCATAAAGTCTCACATGTGCAGTCGACCCCGGAGCCAAGACCACCGAAACAAGACTTCGCCGAGCCTTCGGCGTGAGCGCTCAGTCGAACGCTCAGTCGAGGCGTTTCGGCTTCCATCTACTTCGAAGAAGTGCGAAAACAAGGCTAACCGCTGAGAAGCGCGTGGACCACCTCGGCCAGGCGGGCGATTCCTGCCCGGATTTCGTCCGGCGTCAATGCGCAGAAGGGCAGGCGAACGAAGCGATCGCCGCCCTTGTTGGCGAAAAAGCCGCGCCCGTCTGTCAGCGCCAGGTTCGCCTCCTGCGCCCCGGCCAGCAAATCCTCGGTGCGCACGTCGGCGTGGAGCGTCATGCCGACAAAGAACCCCCCGTCCGGCCGGCGCCACGTGGCCAGGTCCGCCATGTGCGTATCCAGCGCACCGAGCATCGCGTCGAGACGGGGCTCGTAGAGCGCCTTCAGCCTGGCGATCTGGGGCTCCAACCAGCCGCGCTGGATGAACTCGGCGACCATGGCCTGGTTCAGGTAACTGGCGTTGATGTACGTGTCCTCGGCCATCTTGGCCAGCCTGCCCGCCAGCGATTCGGGCATGATGACGTAGCCGACCCGCAGGCCCGGGCTGATCAATTTGCTGTAGGAGGACATCTGGATCACCTGGTCGGGCGCCAGGCTAAAGAGCGTGGGCAGATCCTCGCCCCGATAGCGCAGCCTCCGGTAGGGAACGTCCTCGACAATCCAGAGATCGTATGCCCGGGCCAGTTCGGCGAGCCGCTCTCGCTTGGGCCGGGAAAGCACCGTGCCGCTGGGGTTCTGAAAGTCCGGGATCATGTAAAAGAGCTTGGGCGTCTCGCCGCCCCTGAGCCGGGCTTCCACCGCGTCCACGTCCGGGCCGTCGTCCGCGAGCGGGAAGCCGACGACCTGCGCACCAGCGCGGCGGAGTGTCGTCAGCGTACGGTCGTAGGAGGGATCCTCGATGTACACGACGTCGCCGGGCTCGACCAGCACGCGCGCGCACAGGTCCAGCAGTTGGAGGGACCCCTGGCCGACGATGACCTGGTCGTCGTCCACGCTCGCCTCCCGGGCGATGAGCGCGCGCAGGGCCGGGAAGCCACGCGACGGGCCGTATTGGAGCACGACGTCCCCGTGGTCGGCCAGCACCGTCGTCGCGCACTCTGAAAGCTGCGCGGTGGGAAATGCCTCGGGCGGGGGTACACCCCGCGTGAGTTTGATCAAAGGCTTGGCCATAGACATATTGCACATTCCTTTCTCCCAGAACTATGGGCAATCATTTACCCCCTCCCCCTGCCAGGGGGAGGGTTGGGGTGAGGGTGAAGGCCGAGCAGGGCCGAGATCTGGCGGGCGGCCTGGCGGCAGAGCGCCACGTACTGCTCAACTCGCTCCTCGGTGCACCGCGAACTGGGCCCAGCGACGCCAATCGCCGCTATCGTATCCCCGTTCTGGTTGTGAATCGGCGTGGCGACCCCCCAGGCACCCAGGTCTGTCTCCTCACGGCTCTCCGCGTACCCCAGCTCTCGAATCCTGGCCAACTCGGCCCTCAGTTCGTCGGGGTCCGTGATCGTGTTACCGCACAGTCGTGGTAGACCTTTGTCCTGAACGATCGCCCGGATCTCCTCCTCGGGCAGGTAGGCCATCAGCACCTTGGAGGAAGCGCCTGCGTGAGGGGGACGGCGCATCCCCACGTCCAGCGTCATGCGCACCGAATGGCTGGTCTCGACTTTTTCGATACAGATGACCTCGTGCGCGTGATAGACGGTCAGGATCGCCGTCTCGCCCGTCGCAGCGACGAGATCGCGCATGACAGGCCTGGCGACGTGGCGCAGGCCCGTGCTCTGCGCCGCAGCGTTGCCCCAGATTGAGAGGCGGTAGCCGAGACGCCATCGCCTGTCGGCGGCTTCGCGACGCAGGACCCCGTGGGATTCCAGGCTGACGAGGAAACGGTGGAGCGTGCTCTTGGGCAGCCCCAGGTGCGCGCTGAGCTCGGCCAGCGACCAGGCTGGCCGCTCCGAAGAGAAGCAGTCCAGAATCCGAACCAAACGGTCAACCGTCTTAACCGGTGAAGCGCTATTCACGATCACTCGAGAGGATTCCGAATAATGGAACATGATTCCACTAAGCGACATTATACACCGCGCCCGTCGTGGTGTCAAACCAACCTTCCCGAAAGCTGCCGCGAGGGGTTACTACTCAGCCCCGTCATTCCGAGTGGAGCGCAGCGGAATCGAGGAATCTCCCGCTTGCGGGGGGCGAGATTTCTCGACTCCACTGCGCTGCGCTTCGTTCCGCTCGAAATGACGGGCGGGCTAGCGCGGTGGCAAGGGCGTCACCCGGAATGACGTACCAGGAGAGCCTGAGTAGTAACCTTTCGGGAAGGTCTGCCGCGAGGGCATAAATGCCCGATTCGCCGCTGTTGGCCCGCGTTCGTGGCATTCTCGATGCACTTTTTAGCTTTCGGGGTTACTACTCAGCCCCGTCATTCCGAGTGGAGCGCAGCGGAATCGAGGAATCTCCCGCTTGCGGGGGGCGAGATTTCTCGACTCCACTGCGCTGCGCTTCGTTCCGCTCGAAATGACGGGCGGGCTAGCGCGGTGGCAAGGGCGTCACCCGGAATGACGTACCAGGAGAGCCTGAGTAGTAACCTTTCGGGAAGGTCTGCCGCGAGGGCATAAGTGCCCGATTCGCCGCTGTTGGCCCGCGTTCGTGGCATTCTCGGTGCACTTTATAGCTTTCGGGAAGGTCTGCCCCAGTCTCACTTTGCCCGGCTTACGACCTCGTCTATTCTCCGTTGGACGTCAGGGGGCAGCGGTTCCGGCTCATGCTCGGCCAGAATCTCCTCCACGCGCTCGCTGGCCCGCTGGCGCAGTGTCTTGCTCCCGGCGGCGGCCCAGCTTTCGAAACTGTTGCGATCGAACAGGCTGGGATACCAGTCCTCCCTGTAATGACGCTTGGTGTGCTTGGTGCCCAGAAAGTCGCCGTGCGGGCCGACCTCGTCGATGACGTCGAGCGCCAGCGTCTCCTCGCTGACCTCCAACCCCTGCATAAAGCGCTTGACGTAGTGGATCAACTCGTCGCAGATCACCATCTGCTCCAGCGAGTTGCACATGCCGCCCTCCAGATAACCCACGTCGTGGACCATCTGCGCGCCGCAGAGCGTCTCGAGGATCAGCGAGAACGCCGCCTCGGCCGCCGCCTGCTCGTCGGGGAGCTTGGCGTCGCTGGCCCCGGCCAGGCCAAAGATCGGCAGGCCATAGTAGTGGGCCAGCTCGACCAACATGACGCGGTTCTCCGGCGCGGCATAGACGTCTCTCATCGTGCGCATGTCGAGCATGTCGTTGACGCCGCCGGTGAGGATCACCGGCGCCCCCTCCTGCTTCAGTTGTGCCAGCACCAGCCCCGCCAGTTCGCCCGCGTTGGCCAGCGCCATCGCGCCGGCTGCCGTGACCGGCCCGTTGATGCCCCGCAGGACGACGGGCGTGTAGGTGGTGGGCAGACCCCGCTCGGCCATAAAGAGGAGCTTTTGCAGGGCCTCGGCGTTGTGGCGCAGCGGGCTGGTGACGTTGATGTAGCAGGCACAGATGGGGTTGCGGCGCAGTTCTTCCTCCCCGCCGGCCACGATCTGCGCCATCTCGACCGCGTCCACGCACCCCTCGAACCCGGTGGTCACGAAAAGGATGGGCTTGGTGCTGTTCATCAGCATGGCTCGCATCTGGTACCGGTCCGCGACCTGCTGCTCGACGTCGGAGGCGATACAGATGGACATCAGGAAATCCATGTTGGGCAGGGCATCGCAGACCCGGATCCCCTCGACAATGTCCTGCACCGTGCCCGGACGTCGCTCGCCGGTGCGGTGATCCAGGACGTTGGGACAATCGGAGCCGGGTCCAAAGAAGACGTTGTTCCGCTCCAGCGGCATCACGCGCCGGCCGCTTCGATCACACAGGACGACGCGCCTGGGCGCGATGGAGAGCGCCCACTCGACCATGCCGGGCGGGATGCGCACCCGGTTCTCCTCGGAGACGGCCACGCCGGCCTTCTTGAGCAGGTCGAGCGCCTCCGGCTCGTACAGGCACACGCCCGTGCGGTCCAGGATCTCCAGGCTGGCGTTGTGGATGCGCTCCACCTGATCGCCAGAGAGCTTGCGGAATTGGGGGGTGTTGAACGCCACATAGTTGCTCTGTAATATCATATTTTCCGTTCCCTTTCGGAAGTATGGTCTCTTGGTCTCTGTTGAGAAATGCCCTTTCGCAGGGACAGTGCGCCACTCAGGCGCTCTGGATGCCCGAACTTGTTCGGGTCTTCCCCACCGGGGGACTGTAAACTACCTCAACAAGTTGAGGCTTCCCCACCGCCTGACATTTTTCAACAAGGTTCTCTTGAACTGGCGCGCTCCGCAGCGACGGCCAGCGCATCGCTCACCAACGACGGGAGGACGGCGAGCCGGTACTCCCGCGAGGCGCGCATCACGCTGCTGCGCGGGTTCGACTCCCGCTGGGCCATGCGCGCGGCCTGCGCGAAGGGTTCCGCGCCAGGCGGTCGCCCTTTCAGAAACGCTTCCGCCTCCCGCGCACGAAACGGGCGCGGGGCCACCGGCCCGAGCGCGATGCACGCGTGCGCGATCCGCCCGCTGCCGGGGTCCAGGCACAGTTTCACGGCACAGTTCAGGATGGGCAACACCAGCGCAGGCCGCCGCCCGACGCGGTTCCAGGCCGTGCCCCACGGGGAGTGGGGGCGGGGGAAGCGGATGTGCGTGATGAGCTGGCGCGACGGGTCCACGGCGGAGACGCCCGGCCCGAGGAACAGGGATTCGACGGATCGCCACGCCGCGCCGCCAGCGTCCACGACGCGGGCCTGTGCCTCGAGCGCGATGGCGACGATCGCCCCGTCGGCGGCCGGCATCGCCTGCACGACGTTGCCCGCCCAGGTGGCGGCGTTCTGAATCGCGACGGCGCCGACGGAGCGCGCGGCATCGGCGAGCGCGTGCACGTGCCGGTTCAGGAAGGGGGATTCCTTGATCGCGGCAAACGTCACCGCCGCCCCGACCGTGACGAAATCCTCCGTGATCTCGATTCGATCCAGGCCCGGGATGCGGGTGACATCGACCAGGCAGCGCGGGTGGATCTTAGCCCTGCGCACGTCCGGCATCACGTCCGTCCCACCGGCGATGATGCGAGCCCTGCCACCATACTGCCCCAACTGCGCGAGGGCTTCCTCAACCGAAGCGGGAAAAAGGTACTCCGTCACAACCCGCCCCCCGCGTGGCCCCGCGGCTTTGCTGATTTGCCGATTTGCTGATTTGCTGATTTGCTGATTCGCTGATTCGCTGATTCGTAAATTCGTTCATTCGTAAATTCGTTCATTCGCCTCAGCACGCGCTCGGGCGTTGCGGGCAGATCGCGGATGCGCGCGCCGATCGCGCGGGAGATGGCGTTGACGATCGCCGGCGTCGAGGGGAGGATCGACGCCTCGCCCAGGCCTTTGGCGCCGAAGGGACCGTGGAAGCTGGGCACCTCAACCAGCATCACCTCAATCTCGGGCATGGACCTGATCGTCGGCAGATAATAGTCGCCAAAGCCCGTGCTGGCGCCCGGGATGTACTCCTCCATCAGCGCGGCGCCCAGCCCCATCACGACCGCGCCCTCGATTTGCCCCCGCGCATCCAGGGGGTTGATGGCCCGGCCGACGTCGTGGGCCGCGACGACGCGGGTGACCTGCACCTCCCCGGTCCGCAGGTCGACGACGACCTCGGCCAGTTGCGCGCCCGTGACGAAGAGGGGCACGTACTCCGGGCGCGTCTCCTCCGGGAACCAGGGGGAGGGATCGAACAGGCCGATCACCTTCCTGGGCTTGCCCATGCGATCGAACTCGCGGGCAATCTCCTCCAGCGAGACAGACTTATCGGACGTGTCCCGGGACCTGACGCACCCACCCGCGAGCATCAGATCGGACGGCGCGTGATCCAGCAGTTCAGCAGCCGTCGCCAGGATCTCTTCCCTGAGATTGCGCACCGCCTTGCAGACGGCGTTTCCAACCCAGTAGGTGGCCCGGGACGCGCCCTGGATGCCGCTGTCGGGGGTGCGGGCCGTGTCGGCGTTCACCAGCTCGATCCGCTCCCGGGACACCCCCAGGGCCTCGGCCGCCAACTGGCTCATCACGGTGTTGGTGCCCTGGCCGTAATCGGGGGCGGAGCAGTAGACGACAAAGTGGCCGTCATCGGCCAGGCCCGCGTGGGCCTCGACCCGCAGCGAGCCGGATTTCCCGAAGCGGTACCACATGCCGGACAGCCCGACCCCCCTGCGGAGCGCGCCGCCGGTGGTGGCGTTGAACGATGCCGCTTCCTCCCGGAACTCGAGGTACCGGGGCCGGATCGCCTCCAACACCTCGGCGTACCCCAGCGATTCGGCGACCGGGTATCCGAGAAAGGAGATGGAGGACTGCTGGAGGCTGTTCCTGAGCCGAAACTCGAGCGGGTCCTCCCCCAGTTCCTGGCTCAACTCGTCGAGCGTACACTCGAGCGCAAAGATGGACTGCGGCGTGCCAAAGCCACGGAACTGGCCGCACTTGGGACCGTTGGTGTAGACGCTCTGCGCATAGGCGTCCACGGCCTGCCACCGGTATGGGCCACCGCTGGCCGTGACCGCATAGTCAGGGATGTATTGACCGTGGGCATCGTATCCACCGGTGTTGGCGTCGATGCGCACGGCAATGCCGGTCAACCGTCCGTCCGTGGTGGCGCCGATCCTATAGTTCATTCGGTAGGGGTGCCGCTTGGGCGAGGCGGCAAACGATTCCCGCCGGGAATACGCCAGGCGAACGGGTTGGCGCACCCAGTAGGCCATCAGCCCGGCAGCCAGGAACGGCCACGGGTCCTGTTTGCCACCGAAGGAGCCGCCGGTGGGCGGCACGATCACGCGCACCTGCGCCGGGTCAAGCGCCAGTGCGCTGGCGACGTAGCCCTGCGCCCAGTGCGGCTCGTGGGTACCGCCGACGACGGTCACCCGGCCCTCCTCGTCGATATAACCCAGCACCGTCTCCCGCTCCAGCGCGGCGTGCTCGAGGAAGGCCGTGCGATAGCAGGTCTCGACGATCAGGTCCGACCCGGCAAAAGCGGCTTCCAGGTCCCCGTGGGCCACCCGGTACGCGGTCAGGACGTTGCCGCTCCCACAGATAGGGAACGCGCCCTCCTTGAGCGCTTCCCCGGCGTCAAAGGTGTACGGCAAGGGCTCGTACTCGACCTCGATCGCCTCCACGCCCGCTTGAGCGCGCTGTGGCGAGCTCGCCACGACCAGCGCCACCGGAGCGCCCACCATCCGGACGGTGTCGCCGACGGGCGTCAGCACCGGCTCGTCCCGGCTGTAGTCGCCCAGGCCGTTTTCGCCGGGAATGTCGGCGGCCGTGATGACGCGCACCACGCCCGGCAACCGCGTGGCGCGTCCGGTGTGGAGGGAGAGGAGACGGGCGTGATGGTGCGGGCTGCGCAGGACGCTGGCGTGCAACAGGCCGGGCATCCGCATGTCCTCGACGTATCGGGCCTGGCCGGTCACCTTGGCGACCGAGTCCGTGCGCAGGGCGTCCCCACCGACGAGGGGCGAAGAAGCCCAGTTTTTCCCAAAAACCGGGTTTCTGTCACCCCGCATGCGCGCGGCGGCCATCTCGACCGCCATGAGAATCCGGGTGTAGCCGGTGCAGCGACACAGGTTGCCCGCCAGCGCCTCGACGATCTGTGCCCGGGTCGGGTTCGGCTCGCGGTCGAGGAGCGCCTTCGCGGCGAGGATCATGCCGGGCGTGCAGTACCCGCATTGCACCGCGCCCGTCTCGATAAAGGCGGCCTGGAGAGGATGCAGGTGGTCGGGATCGCCCAGGCCCTCAATCGTGAGCACATGCCGGCCGGCGACCTTGCCCACCGGCGTCAGGCAGGAGCGAACCGGCCGCCCATCCAGCAGCACCGTACAGGCACCGCACTCCCCTTCGCAGTCACAGCCCTGCTTGGTCCCGGTCAGGCCCAGCTCGTTTCGCAGCACGTCCAACAGGTTTCTGGCCGGGTCAACGTGCAGCGTGACGGGTTGATCGTTTAGATGAAAAGATAGTCGCATCATTTTCCAAGAGGTAGGGCGTAGTATACCTCATTTCCCGGCGACGCTCAAGGAGTTCCAGCGCAGGGGCAAACCTTCCCGAAAGCTGGCATGAGCGACCTGCCAGGCATTTCGGCGCGCCTCGACAGCATCTCCGGCATTGCTGATCCTGGGCTCAAGCGACCGCCGCGATCGCCGCTTTCGGGAAGGTGGCACGTCCAATGGCAAAAACAAGGGTTTGTGGTATAACACGAAGGGTGTTGTAGAACTGACTACCAGGTTATCCTATGGCCGTACCACTCCTGGCGACCAAGCTCTATATCCCGCCCGTCCGCCCCGGGCTGGTCTCGCGCCCACGGTTGATCGAGCGGTTGAATGCTGGCCTCCACCGCAAGTTGACGCTCGTCTCCGCCCCGGCCGGCTTTGGGAAAACCACGCTGCTGAGCGAATGGATAGATGCGGGAGTAGGCAGTAGGGAGTATGCAGTAGGGAAGCAGCACGAGCCCGCAGGCGAGGTATCCCCTACTCCCTACTCCATACTCCCTACTCCCATCTTCGCCTGGCTCTCGCTGGACGAAGGCGACAATGACCCGGCCCGTTTCCTGGCCTACTTGATCGCAGCCCTCCAACAGATCGCCGGCGGCATTGGACAAGGTGTGTTGGGCGCGCTTCAATCACCCCGGTTGGCGGACGCAAACGCGCTCCCCCCTGTGGAGGAGCTTCTGGCGGCGCTGATCAACCAGATCCACGCGATCCCGGACGATTTCGTCCTGGTTCTCAATGACTACCACCTCATCACCGCCCAACCGATCCACGACGCGCTGACCTTTCTGCTCGACCATCTGCCGCCGCAGATGCACCTGGTCATCGCGACCCGCTCCGACCCCCCCTGGCACCTGGCGCGCCTCAGGGGCCAGGGGCAATTGACCGAGCTGCGCCAGGCCGACCTGCGCTTCACACCCGACGAAGCGACCGCTTTCCTCAACCAGGTGATGGGGCTGGGACTCACAGGCGAGGACGTAGCCGCGCTGGAGAAACGCACCGAAGGCTGGATCACCGGACTTCAACTGGCCGCCATATCGATGCAGGGACGGGAGGACAGCGCTGGTTTCGTCCAGGCCTTTACGGGAAGCAATCGCTTCATCCTGGATTACCTGGTGGAGGAGGTGCTTGAGCGGCAACCCCCTGCCATCCAGGAATTCCTGCTCAAGACCTCTATCCTCGATCGCCTGATCGGTCCCTTGTGCGACGCTGTCCTGGGAATCAGCGAATCGGCGAATCAGCGAATCAGCGAATCGACGAGTCAGCGAGCGGGCGATTTGCCGATTTGCCGATTTGCAGATTTGTCCGGTAAGGAAATCCTGGACTACCTGGAACGCAACAATCTCTTTGTCGTCCCGCTGGATGACGAGCGGCGTTGGTATCGCTACCACCGCCTCTTTGCCGACTTGCTGCGCAAGCGGCTATACCAGGCTGCGTCCCGGGCGGTGGAACCGGACCTGGTGCCAACGCTGCACCGCCGGGCCAGCGCGTGGTACGAGCAGCACGGGCTGATGGCCGCGGCGATAGATCATGCGCTGGCTGCGGGGGATGCCGAGCGGGCGGCGCACCTGATCGAGCAACTCGCCGAGATCCTGTGGGGGGAAGGTGCGCACATCACGCTGTTGAGGTGGTTGGAGGCGTTGCCCGATGGGTTGGTGTGCGCCAGGCCACGGTTGTGCATCTATCATGCGCTGATGCTATCCATGGCCGGCCGACTTGACGCGGCCGAACTGCGTCTGCAGGCTGCTGAACGCGTGTCTGGCGCGACCACCGGTGGCGCGGAAGGGGAACAGGGGGGCATGGTGGCGGCTACCCGCGCATTGATCGCCTACTTCCAGGGTGATGCGCCCGCCATCGTCCAGTTCTCCCGCCAGGCGCTGGAGGCTCTCCCTGAGGGGAACTCTACGTGGCGCAGCAGCGCCGCCATCGCTCTGGGCGACGCACACCGGTGGAGCGGTGACATGATGGCCGCCGACCGGGCCTACGAAGAAGCCCTGAAAGTGGGCCGGGCGACGGGCAACGTCTTTCTCATGCTCGTCGCCGGCATCAAGCGCGCCTTTGTCCAGTCGCACCAGGGACGGATGCAGCGGGCCGTCGAGATCTGCCAGCAGCAGTTGCAGCTCCTGGACGAAAGCGGGATGTCGCAGACGCCGATGGTTGCGGGCGTGTTCACGACGTTGGGAACCATTCTGTGCGAGCGGAATGACCTGGACGAAGCGCTCCATTACGTACAAAGGGCCTGTGAACTGAGCGAACAGGGAAACAGCGTGGGGATGCTTGGGTTGAGCCACCTCGTTCTGCTCAAGATCTTGCTGAGCAGACGAGAGCCCGTTGGCGTCGAAGAGACGCTCCAAAAGCTGGAGAAACTGGCACGCGAGTCCGAGGTGCCCATCTGGATCGCCAGCGGAGTAGCCGCCTTGAAGGTACAACTGTGGGTAGCAGAGGGCAAGCTGGAACCGGCCGCGCGGTTGCTGCAGGAACGCGGCCTGGACCCTTCGACGGTGAGCGCTCGGGGCAAAGGGGTGGCTGATGACCTCGTCTATCCGCGCGAGATCGAGTACCTGGCGCTGGCGCGGCTGCTGATCGCCCAGGGCAAACCCGGGGAAGCAGCGGCGTTGCTGGAGCGATTGCTCCAGGCAGCGGAAGCAGGCGGGCGAGTGGGATGGACGATCGCCACGCTGGTGCTCCGTGCGTTGGCCCTCCAGGCCCGGGGTGACGTGGACCAGGCGATGACCCCACTGGCGCGTGCGTTGGCCCTCGCCGAGCCGGAGGGCTACGTGCGCGTCTTTGTGGACGAAGGCCCGGCGATGGCTGAGCTGCTGCGTGACGCCGCGTCTCGGGGCATAGCGCCCGGGTATGCGAGCAGGTTGCTGGCGGCGTTTGACGTGTCGGAATATGCGACGCACACGTCCGCCCAACCACTCATCGAGCCGCTCAGCGAGCGCGAGCTGGAGGTGCTGCGGTTCCTGACCACCCATCTGTCGAGCACGGAAATCGCAAAAGAGCTCGTCATCGCCCCGAGCACGGTTCGCTCCCACGTCAAGAGCATCTATGGCAAATTGAACGTCCACGGCCGAAAGAATGCGGTGCAGCGAGCCGGGGAACTGGGACTGCTATAGACCCACCGCACGCGGCCCCATCTCACGTCCCCCGCTACATGGGTGGGGGATCGCTCTTTCCACAATCCCCTACCTCAATCCCCCAAAGTGGGGGATGACAACTCACCCAGTTCGTGGCTATACTGCAGGTACATTCGAGCCACGAGGAGGCACGGCAGATGAACGATGACCAGGAGTCTGACAGGCCAGTCGCCTATCGGATCAGCGTTGAGGGCAGGCTGGACGAGGATTGGTCGGACTGGTTCAGCGGAATGACCATCACGCACGAGCGCGGGAGGGATGGCTCACCCGTCACGACGCTGACCGGCGCTGTCGTCGACCAGGCCACCTTGCGTGGCACCCTGGAAAAGATCTGGAATTTGAGCCTGACGCTGATCTCTGTCACCCGAATCGAACACGGTGGGTGATGGCGTGGGCCCACATCGGCGTGTGGCAGGAAGGAGGAAAATGAGATGGTAGACGTGATCCGATCCTTCGACGAGTTGGCGGCGGAAGAGCAATCGTCCGCCGGGGGCAAGGGGGGCGCGCTGGCCCGGCTCTACCAGGCGGGCTATCCGGTACCGGATGGTTTCGTCATCCTGCCCGCGGCCTTTGCCGGTGACAGACTGACACCAGAGGCCTGGACGCAGGTCCAGGCACACCTGGAGCGGTTGCGCAAGGCGGACCACGACGTCGCTTTCGCCGTCCGCTCTTCCGCGCTGAGCGAGGACTCTGCCCGGGCGTCCTTCGCCGGTGAGTTCGAGACCGTGCTGGACGTGCACAGCGACGAGGCCATCCGGGCGGCGATCCACGCCGTGCGGTTGTCGCGGCACAGTGAGCGGGTGCGGGCCTACAGCCAGGCACAGGGGTTGGACGCGGCTCACGACATGGCGGTCGTCGTCCAGCAGTTGGTCCGGGCGGACGTCTCGGGGGTGCTGTTCACGAGGGACCCGGTCACCGGTAGTTGCACGAGCATGATGGGCAATTTCGTCTTTGGGTTCGGCGAGGAACTGGTCTCCGGCGAGGCCGAACCCTACACCTTCACGCTCAAGCGCCCGAGGGGGCGATACGAAGGCCCGTCCGAACTGAAGCGCTTTGCCCGCAAGCTCTACAGGCTGGCCACCCGCCTGGAGAAAGAACTGGGCTGCCCACAGGACATCGAGTGGGCCATCGCCGCGGGCAGGCTTTTTCTGCTCCAGGCCCGGCCGATCACGACGCTGATCGGGCACGATCCCGCCACCGGCGAATGTAACGACAGCCTGACCGGCGACTATCTGTGGTCAAATGCCAACCTCACCGAGGCAGTCCCGGACGTGATGACGCCGCTCACCTGCTCCGTGTGGCAGATCTTTCACACAGAGACGGCCTTCGTATCCGGCGAGCATCCCAGCCCCGGCAACATCTGCGGGCGGCCCTATGCCAACGTCAGCCTGGCCGTTGCCCTGTACCAGGCCCTGGGGAAGGATACCCGGGGGGCGTTACAGGAAGTGGAGGGCACAATCGGCCGCATTCCGGACGGGGTCGAGATTCCACCGGCTCCCATGTCCAGGCTCTCCTTCCTGCTTGGTTTCCTGCCTGCGATATCTGCCAGGCTGAAAAAAGCCAAGGCCATCTCGAAAGAGATGCCCGACTTTATCGCTTCGACGCCCGAGTGGTGTCGGCGCATGCGGCAACGGATTCAGCAGGCCAGGACCAGGGCCGATCTGGCCGCGCTGTGGCGCGAGGCACTGGAGCCGTATTACTACCAAACCTGCTGGATGTTGCGGGTCTCTGCCAAGATGTCGGTCGACTTTTCCCCCAAGGTACATCGCGAGTTGGCGGAACTGGTCGGCGAAGCCGATGCCAACGCGCTACTGCTGCACCTGGGTCGCGATTCGGACTTTAGCAGCGGCCTGGGCTTTCTGGCGAGCCTCGGGCCGGTCGTGGGCGTGGCGAGGGTGGCGCGCGGCGAGATGAGCCGCGCAGAGTACCTGGAGCGATATGGCCACCGGGGGCCGCACGAGATGGAGCTATCTTTCCCACGTCCGGCAGAGGACCCGGCCTGGCTCGACCAGCAGTTGGCCGAATTCGCCCGGTCGCCGGTGGACGTGGACGCGTTGCTGCAGAAGCGGCGCGCCGGGTTCGACGCGGCGTGGCAGCGTTTTCAGGACCGTCATCCGGGCAAGGTGAAATCCATCCAGCGCCGCCTGGAGCAGGCCGCGGAAGCCGCACGCACGCGCGAGGCCGTCCGCTCCGAGGTGACGCGCGTGGTGGGGGTGATTCGCGCTCTTGCGCTCCGTGCCGGCGACTTGACCGGTCTTGGGGATGGCGTCTTTTTCCTGACTCTCGACGAGTTGCTCGGCGTCCTGTCCGGCGACGATTCGGCCACGACCTACGTCCCGGCCCGGCGGGAGACCCACGAGAGGTACAGCGCGCTGCCGCCATATCCCGGCCTCATCAATGGCCGCTTCGATCCTTTCCAGTGGGCGGCCGATCCCAACCGGCGCAGTGATCTCTTTGACTCGCACGCAGCGGTCACCCGCCCCGATTCCGACACCATTACCGGCTTTGCCGGCGCATCCGGGCGCATCGAGGGCCTGGTACGTCGGCTGGACAGCGCGGAGGAGGGCGGCCAACTCCAGCCGGGCGAGATCCTGGTCACGACGACGACGAACGTCGGCTGGACGCCGCTCTTTCCGCGCGCGGCGGCGATCGTCACCGACGTGGGCGCGCCGCTCTCGCACGCCGCTATCGTTGCCCGCGAGCTGGGCATCCCCGCCGTCGTCGGCTGCGGCAACGCGACGATGCGTCTGCACACCGGAGACCGGGTGTGCGTGGACGGGGGACAGGGAGTTGTCGAGATTTTGGGGTCCGCTGGTGCGTGAAACGTGAAACGTGATGCGTGAAACGTGAAACGTGAAACGTGAAACGTGAAACGTGAGGAACGCGCGCCGCTGGGGTGCTTACCCCGCACCGGCCCTTCAGGCCAGTGCGGCCGACGCCGGGTCTGCCAACATGCTCAAGGCTCCGTCTCGGGGACGGTTTATGTCGATCACTGTCTTGCATGGGATGCCCCCGAGACGAGGGCTGCGAGCTTTAGAACCGATGCACGTCCCGTCCATCTCCACCGGCTCCTTGGCCATTGATCGCGCCCTGGGCGTGGGCGGCGTCCCCCGCGGCCGGATCACCGAGTGCTTCGGCCCCGAGGGCGGTGGAAAGACCACGTTGGCCCAGCACATCGTTGCCGATGCCCAAAAGTTGGGCGGCACGGCGGTCTACATCGACATGGAGCACGCCGTAGACCTGGCCTACATGCAGGCGTGCGGTGTGGACACCAGCGCGGTGTACTTCAGCCAGCCTGACAGTGGCACCGACGCGCTCAACATCGTCCGCAAGCTGGTGAGCAGCGATACGGTGGACCTGATCGTGGTTGATAGCGTAGCCGCGCTGACCTCTGTGGCAGAACTGGATGCCGACGCCGGCGATCAGTTCATGGGTGTCCAGGCCCGGATGATGAGCCAGAACCTCAAGACCATCGTCCCATCGCTGGGCCTCTCAAAGACCGCCCTGGTGTTCATCAATCAGACCGGATAAAGATCGGCGTGCGAGTCAGCGAATCAGCGAATCAGCGAATCGGCGAGTCGGCGAGTCAGCGTTGGATAGCGGGTGGCAGACAGCCGAGTTCGACATCGAGTGGGGCAAGGGAGCGAATCAGCAAATCAGCAAATCGGCAAATCAGCAAATCAGCGAGTGAGCGAGTGAGCGAGTCAGCGAGTCAGCGTTGGATCGCGAGTGGCAGACAGCCGAGTTCGATGTCGAGTGGGGCAAGGGAGCGAATCAGCGAGTCAGCGAATCAGCGAGTCAGCGTTGGATAGCGAGGGGCAGACAGCCGAGTTCGACGTCGAGTGAGGCAAGGGGATCAATAGAGAGCGAGAACATCGGGCACAGGCGGGAGAACACGAAGAAGTACCTGGGCAAGCACCCGGAACTGATGGACACGATCCGGGCGGCGGCCCTGGGCCTGGAGGGGGATGATGGAAGCGACGAGAACAGTTAAGGAAACCCTGTGCTCAACAGGCCCGGAAGGCCAGCCCTATGCGCTGGACGAGATCATCCAGGAGCTACAGCGCCGTAAGAAACTCCCGCGTGCGGGAGTGGAGAACGAGCCACATGAAGCGTGACGAGGGTATGCCATTGGAGTGCGCCAGGGGGATGGCAGGTGCCTTGATGGACCTGCTGTCCCCCGCCTGTGTGCGCATCGAGATCGCCGGCAGCGTCCGGCGGCAGAAGCCAAGGCCCAACGACATCGAGCTCGTGATGGTCCCCTGCGAGCGGATCAGCCGGCAGCCATCGTTGGATAACCTCCTGGGGCTTGGCAAGCTGGAGCGGACCAACCTGCTCGACGCCAGGTGTGACGAACTGCTCAAGCAAGGCGTCCTGGAGAAACGACCTGACAGCCGGGGCCAGCACTGCTGGGGGACGGGGATCAAGCGGGCCGTGTTCTTCCAGGGCCAGGACTATGCGCCGGTGGACCTGTTCCAGGTGATCGAGCCCCGGCAGTGGGGTGTCATCTACGCCATCAGGACTGGCCCCGGCGACTTCAACAAGCTGCTGGTGACAAGCCAGTGGTTCGGCGGGGCCTGCCCCAAGGACCGGAAGGTGGCCGGTGGCAGGGTATGGTTCATTGCCCCAGGGCGGAGAGACCTGGCCCGGATGCCTGCCTCCAAGTTCGCCAGACTGGCCAAGAGAGGCAAGATAGACGCCTCGATGATCCCAACACCCACAGAGGAGGACTTCTTCCGGCAGATGGGCGTCCCCTGCTGGCCACCGGAGCTGCGCACCGAGCGCAGGCTGAGGCAGTTCTTGGCAAACGAGGCGACTGCGCCCAGCCACTGACTGATTGCCTCCAAGTCGAGGGCTTGACATCTGGACGGGACTGCAATATAATATGGGTGTCACAGCAGAAGCAACGCCCGCTGCACAGGCCGAGGAAGTAGGAACACCGAGGAGGTAAAGACCGTAGGATCACATCACCCGCCCGCCATCAAGGTTGAGGCGGGTGTTTTTGTTTTGAGCGAGAGGCTATCAGCGGGCGGATCGGAAACGTCTCCGTACATCTCCCTCTGGTTCCCATGCGGAAATGCTTACGGCTTATCCGCCGCGCCGTTGGTGCGCACCTGATCTTCACGTACTAGCATTATCCATGAAAGGTCCACAGCATGAGCAAAGCTGATTCGGTTTCGCAGGAAGCCGACCGTTCCCAAACGACTTCCGACCGCCTTAACAGCACAAATGATGCCAGTGTGCAATTCCTACTGGAGGAATACAAGCATCTTCACGAACTTTACTTGCGTCAGAGGGTCAAGCGAAGTCAACGAGTAGACTTTTTTGTGGGACTGCTTACCGCTGTGGTGGGAGGTCTTGTCTTAGCTGCTCAGAGTGGATCAATTGACCAACTCACTCTGGTTTACGTGTCCATTGGCATATTGGCATTGCTTGCCGCATTTGGGTTTCAAATTCACAATAGCCTTGTACTCAACGACATAAACAGTGAAGGTTATCTTCGAAGGTTGGACTTAATAGAGCAATACTTCGTTGAGCGTGATGAAGAACTGCGGTCATATCTTCCTTTTGCGGCCAGAAAGCAACCATCAAGCCTATTGTCTCTGCGGCCAAGTTCCATTCGAATAACGGTGCAGTTGATGGTAGCTGCACTGCTGAGTAGCATGGTGATCATCGCTCAACTTCTTTTCTCCCCAGCTATCCCCTTTTGGCGAGGGGCTGCAACTTTGACCTTGACAAGCGGAACAACTATCATTGGGTTCAACCGCTGGGCACAAGCAATGTACCAGAGGGCTTGTGAGAAATACAATGGCGAATTCTCCGTCTAAAGGTATCCATTTGGGAAGGCGCCTTTTCTCTACCGCCTGCAGTGGTTCGAGACTGAAACGGGGCGAAGTGCGCCCAAGTTATGGTGGGCGGGGCAGTCGTCTACCTCGCCCCCACCACGGCGAGAGGCTTCGCATATCGGCTAGCGGCGGCAAGTAACCTGAAGGGCCTGAAGAATTGAAAATAGTTGGAAGTGTAGCCCAGGATGAGGTTTGGGATCACTGGTTCAGAACTGAGAACTACGCACGCCATGAATCTCTGACTGGTGAAAGCTTGAGACAGGCAATCGAGAATTGGCGTTCTGACATAAAGCAACCCCTGCCTTCCGATATACGTTGGCATGAGGCAGTGCTTGAACAGACGGATGTGAGCCGTCTCTTCATAATTTCTTCTGATGACTGGTCTGACATATCAAGACGTACTTTTCTGGTGAGTTCCGTTGCCGAAAGTCTAAACGAGACTTTCTCCAATGAGGACAGCCTGAGGATTTCAAGCGACATAAAGCGCAAGCTGTGCTTTCTGGAGAGTGGTGGTACTCTTGATACGAAGCTCATCCTTGTATCAGATAAGGTCGTCGGTCCGTTTACGATAATAGAGGGTAATCGGCGAGCAGTGGCGCTACGGTGCTTGAATAGGTTGGCTGGAACAAGGATTTATCTCGGAATTTCAAGAGGGATTACGGACTATGGGTGGTCAAGGTATGCATACAGGAGTTGAGCATAGGGAGGATGAGGAATCTTGCAGGCTCAGCCCTGGAAGGCGGGTTGCGAAGCGAATCGCCAAACGACGGTCAGTGGGGATATTGCACTGATGGGTAAAACGGGCGGCTTGGCTCGCACCCCGTTAGTCGTGGCAATACCGAGTCGTGAAGGAGCAATATGAGCAACCGACAGGTACCAGTCAGTCTAGCTGATCCATGGGCGCACGTGTATAATGATGCGGAGTGGGAACAGCTTCGGGAGGGAGTGGCAAACGAGCAGTTCACCGCGGTCGAGGTCAAGGCTTTCTACGTGATTGGCCTAATCCTTGAGATATGTGCCAGCGTTGACTGCTTACTGAAGGCTAACAGCTTATCGGCAGAGTACCACCCACTTGCCTATCAGGTGTTCACGTCAGGTGGAAGATACTTACCTGCCTTTGGAGTCTTTGCTTCCGGCATTGAGCTGCTAGGGCGCTGTTTGACTGGTAACAAAACGCATCAAGTCAATGAGAACCTAAGAGTGGGCTTTCGTTATCTGGCAGAGCCAGCCGACATACCTCTACTCTGCAACATTCCACTGAACACAGGAGTCGTCAGCACAACCCGGTTATACACCGTACAAGACCTAATCGACTTGCGAAACTATGCGGCCCACGGTCAGTCAACCGTGGGCCAGAAGGATGGTAGTGGGAAACGGGTTCCAGCCAGCGTTCCGCCTGGTATCGAAGGAGGACTATTCAGCAAGCTCCCACAAAAAATCGGAAACGCCATAGAGGTGTATTGGACGAGGTTGCAGCGCGACAACGAGCACTGCAAAAGACTGGCGAATGCTCGAATAGACCCTTACAGTAATCGAATTGGCCCACTACGTCATGTGATTTGCTACTTTCGCCAGAAGCCCCATAAAGCGGCAGGGAGCCTGTTCTACAGTTTCAAATGGTAAATGATGGAAGCCGCGTCTGACCCTCGCCCTGCGATCCGTCCGGGCGCCCGTTTGGGCATCTGAAGTGACGATGGGATGAGCGACAGCCCCGTCGATCATAGCGAAGCTGCCCGGGAAAGCAAGTTGCGAAGCGAATCGCCAAACGATGGTTGGCAGGTGTCTTTCCCTGATAGACGAAACGGGCGTCTTAGCTCACGCGCCCGTTATGGGGTCAAGTGGGTCGAGCATCCCACCACAACTGAAACAAATCCCTCTACAATCAACCACATTGTCATCGTAGTGAAACTGACAGTAAAATGAGGCTTCGGCCATATTGACACAGTGACCGACTGGCCTCGAGAGCACCTGGGATAACCTTAGATGATTCAGCCACTTCCCAAACGTCCGCGTGCACATGTGCTGGAGACTCTGTCGCACCAGCACTTGGAGAGCATTTTCCCGGCAGAGTGGATCTGCCGCAAGGTTGAATATGACTATGGTCTCGATATGCGTGTCGAGATTGTTACAGGCGGGGAAGTAACTGGTCGCGATTTCTTGGTACAACTCAAAGCCACTGATCACCTGAAGACCTCTGGTGATTACGTGCACCATCACTGCAAGGTCTCCACCGCTCAGTACTTCTTGAGACGCCCCGAGCTAGTGATGTACGTTGTTTATGACGCCCAAAAGGAAGTTGCCTACTGGCTATGGATGCAGCCCTATATCCATGAACTGGGGAAGAAAAGACCCGACTGGCGTAACGACAAAGCTGTGCAGATTCATATTCCCTGCGCCAACCAGCTCACTCCCGAAGTCATTCCATCAATTACCAGCTATGTACAGGCCTGGTGGTGGGCGAAAGAAGAGACGGCAATCGCTTTGGAGCTTGCTCCGCACCAGCTTCCACCACCACCGCCTGACTTCATTGGCCGTGAGGCAGAACTAACCGAACTTACTGCTCCGATCGAGAAAGATGGTGCCATTATGCTGGGCATATATGGGCCAGGAGGCATAGGCAAAACCGCGCTAGCACTCAAGTTGGCCGAACGGCTTGTGCCGCGCTATCCCGACGCGCAGTTCTTTCTTGATCTAGAGGGTACAAGTCCCATGCCCTTGTCATCTACCGACGCGACAGCTCACATCATTCGCGCCTACGATCCCTCGTATCGAAAGCCCCAAAGCGAATCGGAATTGCGAGGGCGCTATCGATCTTTACTGCATAATAAGCGAGCTCTGATACTTATGGACAACGCTAGAGACGCCGAGCAGATCGAGATGCTTATCCCACCCGTTGGGTGCCTGTTGCTTGTCACCTCGCGTCAGCGCTTTACACTACCAGGGCTCTACCCTCTGAACCTCCATACTCTGCAGCTCAACGAGGCTTGCGCATTACTGCTGCGTATAGCGGCACGCATTCAGGGCTTTGCCGATGAGATTGCCAGGCTCTGTGGCTACCTTCCTCTTGCTCTGCGCTTGGCTGCCAATGCCATGGTCGAGCGCATCGATCTCTCCCCCGTGGAGTACGTCCGTAGACTGACCGACACTAGGCAGCGCCTGAATCTCACTGGCGTAGAAGCTTCGCTTAGCCTGAGTTATGACCTACTAAGCCCCAGATTGCAGCGATTGTGGTGCAAACTATCGGTCTTACCGAGCGGTGTCCCCGCACGTGGCATCTCCAGCAAAGAAGCGACGCCAGACGATGTGGAGCGAAGTCGTTTGCGGAATACTTTCGATAGAGAAGCAGCCGCCGCTGTATGGAATCTAGACCTTGATTCGGCCTCCGATGCTCTCAGCGAGCTAGTGCGGTATAGCATGGTAGACTACGTGGCTCCCCATTCCGATGCGAGCAGTGCCGATGACGGAGGTCGTTATCGCCTCCATGATCTGGCCCTTCTATTTGCCGAGTTTCGTCTGAGTAAAGCTGACCTCGCCGATGCCCAACGCCGCTATGTCAATTACGAAACGGCTCTGTTGAATGCAATTATCGAGGAACATGCACCTAGAGTACGGATTATCATCTATCGGATTATTGAAGACTATGGAGAGTGGGAGGATGTTGAGGAACTCGCGCAAGATGTCTTTGTCAAGGTTTGGTCTGGGAGAGATAAGTACGATCCTAGTAGGGGTAGCTTTGCCACATGGGTGAACATGCTTGCCAGATACGGCGCACTAGATTTCAGGCGTAGAGCTGCAAGAAGGGCTCGCCTGCTTCAATCCCTTGAGAATGCACACGAAGTCGCGCACGAAGCAAAGATGATTGATTCAATGGCAAGTGGATTTGCAGAGATGGAAAAGAGGCAACAAGAGCAGGTACTGAAGGCAGCACTCGAGGATCTGCCGGAGAGGGATGCCCAACTGATTACTTGGCACTATTTGGACGGTATGACATATGCAGAGATAGCCGAGCTTATTCACTGCCCTATGGGCACAGTCAAGTCAAGGATCAGAAGGGCTCTCAAAAAGCTCAGGTTGTTGATCTATTCCAGCTCATAGATGCCAAACTGCCTACCTGGCAGCTTGTGGAGGTTATTTGGAGACAGTAGGACCAAAGCCAAAGCGGAGTATCTGACCGCGTCTATATCCTAGGACGCCCGATCGAGTGGTAGCTCCACACTTGGCTGCGGGGCAGGCTAACAGCCTCACTTCGAGGCTGATTTTGGGCGACAGATCGGGATTCCGCCCCACTTTGACCCCAAATTGGAGGCTACGAGGTACTTTCACACACCGGATTCTCGGCGACCACGGTTTAGTGTGGTGCTACCAATCGGGCAAGCGCTCCGCCCAACTAATCGCTCTTTGATCGGCTTGCTTGAAGCCAGGTATAGCAACTTGTCCGCCCGAAGTGGGGGATGAGCAGGAGAGTTCACGAGTTAATCACCTAACTTTCACAACTGTATGTCCATCCAGGTGCGATGGGCCACTTTGCGGTACATCAATCACACCCTCCGGTTGGCGGAGCGACAGCACCACCCAAGCCAGCGCCTATAGACCCACTACTGGTCGGAAAGCATAGCGGGGGCAGTCAGCCACAGCCGCCCCCGCTTTCATCATTGAGGCTTCGCTACGCTTACACCTCTAACACACCCGCCAACGGGTCGCGCGCCTTCTTCACCACGGCGTGCACAATCTGCGAGCCAACACGCACAAGCAGAGATGATCCCCACGCCGAAGGAGGCGGACTTCTTCGCCGCGCTCAATGTCCCCTGCTGGCCACCGGAGGAGCGGACACGGGGGGCAACTCCAGAAATATCTGCGGCAGAAAAGGAAAAAGCCCAGAGCGAGACAAGCTCGACTCTGGGCCTAGACGTGAGGGGGAGTACTCCGAGAGACGAAAAGGTCGTATCCTTTGGCTGTGTGGCTGGAGGCTTTCCCTATCTGGCTGCCCTCGATTACATCACAGGTCACCATTGAGGGCAGGGGTCTTGCTATCTACCTTGACAATGTCACATTGCACAGATGTTCTATTCCTGTGCTCCCATCCCCCGTCCGCGGAGGTGGTTTGGCGGACCAAACTCCGTGTGAGAGGCCCCCGAGACGGGGTTTTAAGCCGCTTAAACGCCATATTATGTTAATGTGACATTGTCAAGCTACTTACGCACGGTGCAGCAGGTCAGTTATGGCTTCTCGTGCCTTCTAACGTCAGGGACTGCCTCCATCATCGCGGGGCTTGAGTACTTCGAAAGACCGAACTTCGCTTTCATAGGAGAGTCTTTCCCACCCGAACCCGACGCTTCGAACGACGGCTATGTTCCAATAATAAATGCCTGGCTCCTTGATCAAATCGCCCAAAGGGAAACGGGCGATCGTCTTGCCATTGTGGCAAGAAACGAGGTTTGGGCTATCCACATATCCGATGCTGGATGGTGGTACAACAAGTGAAACCCGAACGGCGAATTTCCAGCCATCTGGCAGGCAATAGGTCCAGCTCCATTTTAGCTCAGGGCCGCCGCCGTATGCGAATCGGGTGCCACCCAGTGGTTCAATGAGCATAGGCGCAGGGGCGCAAACCGGCACAACACATTCTTCGATTGGATTGTAGGCGGGTGGGGCTGTAGGTACAGGCATCCGCGGGTTCCAAGGTACTGGTGGCGGCTTCGAGATTGGTGTAGCTGTCACTGTCGGACTAAGTGGTAGAGTACTCGTAGGCTCTGGAGTTGCCGTATATGGTGGGCTTGGGGTGTCCGTAGGTCTTGAGGCGGGTGTGGGTGTGGCAGTCGGCAATGGAGTGGATGCTGGAGTGTGTGTTGGCTGACGGTGTATAGGAATAGGAGTGGGGACGTTAGTTGCTGGTGACGGGCCAGAACAAGCCGGATTTATCAGCAGAGTCAGGATTGTCAGACCCAGCATAGTCAATGAGGCCAAATATGTGCTACTTACAGTCATTTGCGGAGACAGGGTGGCAAGCTCGAAGGGTCTCAAATTATCTTCATCTTTCATTCTAGAAACCTCACTCTTGCGGTTAGATCACTGGCATATATGATCATAATCACTAGTGTATACACTTGTGGTCAGCCTGGCTCAGTCAATTCTTATCCCGTCAACGTACGTCCATGTGTTATAGTAGGGTTGAGTTCCATTAACACTGTGGAACGACGCCTCGATTTCCTCTCCACGGTAGGCGTTCAGGTCGAGCGACAAAGTCTGCCAGTCAGAATCCCAGGGCTCTCGGTCACAACTTGGCTCATTCCACTCGAAGTTTCCATATCGCTCGGGAAGCAGCTGCCCGTTGATAGCGACCTGAAAGTAGTCACACTCCTGCAGATCCAGATCCTGGCTGAAGACGCGGTATCTCAGCGAGAGCGTAGGGCTGATCTCCTGTGGGACTTCGAACGTTTGCTTTATCCAGGCTTTGCCCACCGGCACTCCACCGTAGCAAAGATAGTCGGGATTGCCCAGGACAGCATAACATTGGTCCCCATTACACTTAACCGATTGGTCGAGTTCGCCGCCGTGTTGCCAACAATCAAAGTTGTCCTCAAAGCCACCATTACAAAGTTCTGCTGGCTTGATCGTCGGTGTGGGTATAGATAAACCCTTCGTAGCCAGGTCTACTCCGAAGAAGCTTAAAGCAAGCACGACTATTGCGAACATGCCCACCCAAGCCACCTTTTCACCGTGGCGCCGCTTGCTCCACCATTGCATCACTCTGGTCCTCAAAGCAGTCATCCTATCAAGTCCACGGCGTGGCTCATACGGTGCTAGTTGCGTCGGTGGGAGTTCGCCCGTGTTCTTGTAGACATACGCCCCCCAATGTTTGAGAATGGCACGTACCCGCTCGCGTTCTTGTGAGTCGCTGATGTAAGTACCGGCGTCCCGCGCTTGCGCGATAAGGTGTAGAACTCGCTCGCTCTCCACCGTGTCTGGCTGATCAGCGAGCTGTTTTTGCAGCGACTGGTGTTCGCCTATCAACTCTTGGTACTCATGCATTATGACCTCACTGTCCCTGGGTCTGAGTAGAGCGAAGCCAGTTGATTTTGTCGACTATTTTGCGCAAGGCCCTGTCTACCTCATAGAGAAGCTCGTCGACTTTGTGGCCAAAAGCGGGCAGATTGTCTTGCAGTACTGCTACCGCTTGCTCATAGAATGCCCTGTCGATTTCTTCTGCGAGTCTTGAGATGTCAACATACCAGTGGGGCCCAGAGCCAGACTCAGGATCGTAGGGGTCTGCTATGGCGCAAGTCTTCGCCGCCAATACCCCAAGTGTATGGAGGGCATGTTTGCAGGGTTCCCACTCGACATCAATGTCGTATAATATGCGTTCGCGTTCGGATTGCGCAGAGCGCGCTGTGTCCTCAAGACGATGCAGGTTATATATAAGACCACGGCAGGGTGCGAAAAGGTTGCGGAGATCCTGCAGTGCGTTGCGGACTTGTTCCCACTCACTAAGTTGCTGGCAAAGCGGGTAGAGCCCACCCTGGTGAATCTCAGTGGGACGCTCACCCCGCACGCCAGCCTCCAATTGGTCCAAGAGGTTCCTGCGTCGCATGTATGATACTAACGCACACACTTTGGCCCTCTTAGCCCCGCCGCCTAGATTCTCATAGTCCACTCCAAGGTCAAAGCAAAGGATCTGAAGTTCGTCCAGGTTGAACCCGTCATCTATGAGATCGCGCAGCAGCACGAGGCGCCGCTGCGTAGCTGACGGCGGTAGGAGTTGAGCTGTGAATTCTGATGCTTCGGTCATCGAAGCCATTGAGAGATATGTTCTGCAGAGGCTGGGGCACGAACCACAATGAAGGCTGTGCCTCAGGGTCAGTCATTCCCTGCTGGAGGGAAATCTTGGAAAGCGATACCGTGTAGAGTCTGAGTGCTATCCCTTCCGCTAGCTATCGATATTTTAGCACAGAATCCAGTTTGGGGGTAGTACGAGACAAGGTGGGTTTTCGAAGCAGAAGCGTCAGGCGGCATACCCCTATATGAGGGGGTTGTGCAATGGCTCACCCATATATATGCCAGTGTCCGTCTCGCCCGTTGGGGTTGATAGCGCCATCAACCCCAACGCTGGAACCACCAGCAGGTGGCCAACCGCCATACATAGGGGTGGCGTGCCCTGGAACCGCCATATGCGGGGAGCTTATCAACCCCAGTCACTCGCTGAAGCCGCTCTGGACACATATTATACCTCCCGGGGATGATAGGATGGCCAGTTGGTCGGCGTAGGGCTCCTGCGGCAGACGTTGGCGGAGTCAATCGGTTCTATGTCGAGCATCGGCGATCTCTCTGGCCTTGGCGGGTTTGCCGTCTTGAACGAACTGTCAGCCCAATCCGTACTTGACCACCGGTCCATTTGTCCAACTCTCCGCGCACCAGTAGTCAAACTTTCCCTACGCCAATTGTCAAACTCTCCCTACAGACAGGTGGCACGATTTGTGCTATAGTTACGCACAGCGATACATCGCATGGAAACATGCGCTGAGAATCATTGAACAACTGATCAGGTGCCAGTTCAGGGACTATAGCCAACCACATCGCTCCGCGCCTGAAACGTTGGCCGCGGTAGCAAGAACACCAAGGAGGCAAAGACTGTAGGATCACATCACCCGCCCACCATTAAGGTTGGGGCGGGTGTTTTTGTTACTCGCAACAAATGTCTCCACGCAGGCGTCCTGCTATACCTGGTATCTGTGTGTGCGGCGTTGGGCTCAATCATTTGTCGGTGGCATGGGATCCCTGCTGGATTGCGCATTGATAGGAGGCCATAGACAAGCATGGAAAGTGGAAGGGGCAACCACAGTAATGGAAACGGGTTGAGCCGATTGGGCAGATGGCTACTGGACGCCGCGGTCTCGTTGATCATTGGCGTCATTATGCTGGTCATAGAGTATCGAACTGGGTTCTTCGTAGGGACCTACGGTGTGACGAGGCGTGTGGGACCTACCCTTTTCGCTGTCGCCTGCGTCTTGCTTGTGGCCTCTGCGGAATACACCTTTGTCGTATGGATCCGCTCTAGGCGGTACACGCGAGAGCGCTTTGCGCTCGCCGCACTGGTCCTCATAGCTTCACTAACTCTCGTTTTCCTCACCTCCTTAGTGACCAGTTTTCTACCTTGGCATTTGCTTCACATAATAAACAGCGCTCTTTCCGGACAGGCAATCGTCCTGCCAGAACCGAGTTGGGCCGAATACATCTTGTTTGCTGCTCTCTATTTGCTCTCTGGCAGGGCTATCTTCCGGCTATACAGTCGGTGGGACGGACCAAAAAGCGTTGATCAATACAGGCGTGAACAACGAAAAGAACCAGTTCGCCTTATCACCCTTGCCGTCGAAGGTTACTCAGAATTCATTCGAATCCTCAAACGAAGGCCAGCGCGTGAACTGTACGTGGAACCCCCTCTCAGGGACTACGTGGCCACACTCGAGACAGTGACCAGCTCGTTGGCCTGGAAAGATCAAGCCAAAGAGCTGATACGTCTGTCTTCCTCCGCTTACTACTTTGACGACCCTGAGGGCTGGCATGATAACCCAGGCTGTTGGATAGGCATGAATGTGAAGACAGGTGATCTGATTTGCCTCTATCCTGCTTTCTCAGCCACCACTGATGAACAACTCGACAATTTAATCCAATACGCGGATCGAATTGCAGCACAAAAAAGCACAAGACTATTCGAGCTGATTGTCGCCGTTCAGGATGATACAGTCCCTGAGCTCACGGAGTGGAACGGTAGATCAATTCGTTTTGAAACCGAATCTAGCCTCCTTGACAAGCTGGTTGACTTCAGAGACTATGAACGCGAAATCCGCAGGCGATTAATCAGCTCCTTGCCAGATTCAGAGCTCTCTATAGAAGATGTCTACGTGCCCTCCCGCTGCCAGCATGCCATGACCGGAACTGTCCATGACAACGTGGAGGCGTATCTGCGCGAATGGCTCGAAGAATCAGGCCAACGACAGATTGCTCTTTTGGGCGAGTACGGACAAGGCAAAAGCACCGCTGCAAGGATGCTTACTCATCGCATCTTGTCCGAAAGCGAAGAGTTGCCACCACGCATTCCCATACTGATTGAACTCAGAGGTAGGAGCCCGAGAAATCAGACGCGCCTCGGGCTGTTAGGCGACTGGGCCTCTCAATACCGTATTGGAGCCCAAGCCCTTGAGCGACTACTGGACGCAGGACGGTTACTCATTATTTTTGAAGGATTTGATGAAATGGCGATGGTTGCTGATATCGAGATGCGCCTCGCCCATTTCAGGACATTGGGGAGTTTCTGCTACCCAAGGGCCAAGATCTTGATCACTGGCCGTCCTAACTTTTTCCTGGACGACGAAGAGATGAGGGCAGCACTGGGCGTCAGTGAGCCGCGGCCCAACGAACCCTACTGTGATGTGCTTAGACTTGAGCCGTTGTAAGCGTTCAGGGGGGGATTCCCCCGTTGAATTCTAAGCAACTTCTAGCGTTCCTCTAGCGATATTCAGATACAAGTGTGATACGGTAGCAGTATGGTTCAGGAAACACAGCCAGAGCAAACACCC